>TARA_R110000787_G_scaffold285173_2_pt1 | contig 234636 bp, 226 predicted proteins | sample TARA_R110000787 | Tara Oceans TARA_R110000787 (sample SAMEA4397920) | marine metagenome | biome: Polar Biome; feature: [DCM] deep chlorophyll maximum layer (ENVO:01000326); material: water (ENVO:00002006), including particulate matter (ENVO:01000060) such as... | depth 35 m | reverse complement strand
CCCGCGTATCTCTTCCGTATCAACAATGTCAATCAGCGTGCGCCCATAACCCAAAGCTTGGGAGGCGCGAAACCGACCGAAGGTGTCCGACCGGAGAGCGCGCTTTTAAGGCCGCGCATCCGGCTTGTCAAACCCCATTCAGTCGAGGGCGAGGATTATATCCTCAATCGACCGATTGGGCAATCGCGAAGCGGTATAGAACCGCGTGCGTTTGGCCTTGGCCGATGAGCGGTGGTATAGGATGATGGCAGGAACTTAGCAAGCGCTGTTTTGCTTTTTTAGCTTGGGAGAGAGACGATTTTGCAGGTTTTTGATTTTCGTTCGCGACCGCGCATGGTGCAGGGCGTGTCGGTTTGCCTCGTGGTCTTGGCGCTGAGCACGCTCAGTAGCTGCACCGAGACCGCAAGCCTGCAGGGCGGCGGCTTGAGCGGCCCGACAAGCGGCGGGACCGTCGGTGCGCCCGGGGCGACAGCCAATGTCAGCATCTTTCCAGACATCCCCATCCCAGACGGCGCAGAGATGATTGTCGACCGCACATTGGTTGTGGGCACCGACAATTGGTTTGGACAGTTGGCCCTCTCAGCCCCACATGGTGCCGCATCTATGTTCGATTTTTATCGGAACAGGCTGCCGCAATTTAGTTGGAATGAAATCACCTCGGTGCGCGCGCCGGTCAGCGTTTTGACCTATGAACGCGACGACCGCATTTTACAGATGCAGATCAAGGGCACGACATTGGGCGGCTCTGAGATCACGATTACCGTATCGCCCAGAGGGACCAATAACGGCACCAAAAGCGGCGTCATCGCCCCTGCAAGCTAGATTCGCTTCTTATTCGACCAAAATATCACCAGGAGACATCATCATGCGCGACGTGGTCATTATTGACGGCGTAAGAAGCCCCATCGGACGGTTCGGCGGCGGCCTATCAAGTGTCCGGCCGGACGATCTGCTGGCCGACGTCTATCGAGCGCTGGCCAAGCGCACCGGCATCGACCCCGGCGATTTGGACGAAGTGTTTGCCGGCTGCGGCAACCAGGCCGGCGAAGATAACCGCGACGTGGCCCGCATGGCCTCGTTGCTGGCAGGTTTTCCGGCGCATGTGCCGGGCGTCACCGTAAATCGCAACTGTGCGTCAGCATTGGACGCCGTGAATTTAGCGGCGCGCTGCATCGGCGCCAATGAAGGCGATATCTATTTCGGCTCCGGCGTTGAATGCATGAGCCGCGCGCCTTGGGTGATGGGCAAACCCGACCGGGTGCCGACCAACCAAGCGCCGAAAATGTGGGACACCACGGTAGGCTGGCGCTTCAACAACCCGAAAATGGATGCGCTGTACCCGATCATCTCGCTCGGCGAGACGGCGGAAAACATCGCGCGCGAGATGCAAATCAGCCGCGCCGAACAAGACGCTTTCGCCCTTGAAAGCCAAACCCGCGCGGTCGCCGCCATGAACGCCGGCAAGTTTGCCGAAGAGATCGCACCGATCACGGTGCCGACCCGGCGCGGTGATCCGATCATCATCGATACGGATGAGCATGTGCGCGCCAAACGTGACGGCGAGACGTTTTTTGTCGATACCGACCTTGAAGACTTAGGCCGCCTGAAGCCGGCCTTTGTTAAAGACGGTACCGTAACCGCCGGCAATGCGTCCGGAATCAACGATGGTGCCGCCGCGCTTTTGATGATGGACGCGGACCGCGCCGCCAAGATGGGTTTAAAGCCAAAGCTCAAATGGCTCGGCACTGCGTCCGCCGGGGTTGACCCCAGCGTTATGGGTTATGGTCCGGTGCCGGCGACAGAAAAACTGTTGGCGCGTTTTGGGCTCAGCATCGACGATATCGATCTGATCGAACTTAACGAAGCCTTTGCCGCGCAGACCATCGGCTGCATGCGCCGGCTCGGCATCGATCACGCCAAGCTGAACGTCAACGGCGGCGCCATTGCGCTCGGCCATCCGACCGGCGCATCGGGGGCGCGTATCGTCGTTACCATGATGCATGAAATGGCTCGGCGCGCCGCTGCCGGCACCCCAGCCAAATACGGCCTCGCCACGCTGTGCGTCGGCGTCGGCATGGGGGTTGCAACCCTATTTGAATGGATCGGCGAATAATCCCCTCACCTAGCCTCTCCCCCCAATGGGGGGAGAGGAACTAAGCAGGTTAAGCGGCTTGGGCGCGTTCGCCGTTGATCATCAGGCCGTCTTTGCCGGCGGACACTTTGATCTCAGCACCGTCTTCAAGGCGGCCCTCCAAGATCGCTTGGGCAAGTGGGTTTTCCAGCGAACGCTGGATGATCCGCTTCAACGGCCTTGCCCCGTACACCGGATCATAACCCTGGTCGGCGAGCCAACCGCGGGCTGCGCCATCCAGCTTGATACTGAGGTCCCGGTCGGCCAGACGTTTGCGTAGACGTTCCAACTGGATATCGACGATGCCGTCCATGTTTTCACGGCTTAGGCGGCTAAACAGGATGGTTTCGTCCAAGCGATTGAGAAATTCAGGCCTGAACGACATCTGCACGACCTCCATCACCTGCGTGCGCACCTCTTCCAAGTCGTGACCGGCTTCTTGCTGGGCGATGATCTCGCTGCCCAGGTTTGAGGTCATGATGATCAGCGTGTTGCGGAAATCGACAGTGCGGCCCTGACCGTCGGTCAGACGACCGTCGTCGAGCACTTGCAACAGCACATTGAACACGTCCGGATGCGCTTTTTCGACCTCGTCGAACAAGATCACCTGATACGGCCTGCGGCGCACCGCTTCGGTGAGCGCACCGCCTTCGTCATAGCCGACGTAGCCCGGCGGCGCACCGATCAAGCGGGAGACCGCGTGCTTTTCCATGTACTCGGACATATCGATCCTGAGCAATGCCTGCTCGTCATCAAACATGAACGATGCCAACGATTTAGTGAGCTCGGTTTTGCCGACACCGGTCGGGCCCAAAAACAGGAACGAACCGATAGGCCTGTTCGGGTCTTGCAGACCCGCGCGCGCCCTGCGCACGGCGTTGGAAACAGCAACCAGCGCTTCTTCCTGGCCGACGACCCGCTTGCGGAGTGATTCTTCCATACGCAGCAGTTTATCGCGCTCGCCTTCGAGCATTTTGTCGACCGGAATACCAGTCCAGCGCGACACCACTTGGGCGATGTGTTCGGCGGTAACCGACTCGTCGACCATGTGCCCGCTGTCATCAGTCTCGGCTTTCGCGAGTTTTTCTTCCAGATGCGGGATCACCGAGTAGGTCAGCTTGCCGGCTTCATCCAACTTACCTTCACGAATAGCGCGCTCAGCGGCAATCCGCGCGGTGTCGATTTCTTCTTTCAGCTTGGTGCTGCCGGCTAGCGTCGCTTTTTCCGATTCCCACTGCGCGGTGAGATCAAAAGACTGGCTTTCGAGATCGCTCAGTTCTTCGCTGAGCTTGGCCAGCCGATCTTGCGATGCTTTGTCTTTTTCTTTCAACAAAGCTTCACGCTCGATCTTGAGTTGAATGATACGGCGATCCAACTCGTCGATCTCTTCGGGTTTGCTATCGATCTGCATACGCAGCCGGCTCGCCGATTCGTCGACCAGATCAATCGCTTTATCGGGCAAGAACCGGTCCGAAATATAGCGTGCACTCAGCGTGGCAGCCGCCACCAACGACGAATCGGTGATGTTGACGCCGTGGTGCAGCTCGTACTTTTCGCGGATGCCCCGAAGAATCGAGATCGTGTCCTCGACCGACGGTTCGGACACAAACACCGGCTGGAAACGTCGCGCCAGGGCGGCGTCTTTTTCGACGTATTTGCGATACTCGTTCAGCGTGGTGGCCCCGACGCAGTGTAACTCGCCCCGCGCCAAAGCCGGTTTCAACAGGTTCGACGCATCCATCGAGCCTTCGCTAGCACCGGCGCCAACGAGCGTGTGCATTTCGTCGATGAACAACACGATCTGGCCGGCAGCAGCCTGCACTTCGTTAAGCACTGCTTTTAGGCGTTCTTCGAATTCACCGCGAAACTTCGCACCTGCGACGAGCGCACCCAGATCAAGCACCATCAGTTGCTTGTGCTTGAGATTCTCCGGCACGTCACCGGCGACAATCCGCTGCGCCAAGCCCTCAACGATGGCGGTCTTACCAACGCCGGGTTCACCGATCAGCACGGGGTTGTTTTTGGTACGGCGCGACAACACCTGGATCGTACGACGGATTTCTTCGTCGCGACCAATCACCGGATCAAGCTTGCCTTCCATCGCGTCTGCGGTCAGATCGCGGGCGTACTTATTCAACGCGTCATAGTTGTCTTCGGCGTTCGACGAATGCGCAGGACGACCCTTACGAAATTCATTAATCGCCTGGTTTAAGCTTTGCGGCGTCACACCGGAGTCGCTCAGAATTTTTGCACCAATCCCATCCTTGGCGAGTGCAATAGCGAGCAACAGACGCTCCACCGTGACGACGCTGTCGCCGGCTTTTTCGGACAACTGCTCGGCCTGGTCGAACAGACGTGCGGACTCGGGCGACAAATAAAGTTGCCCAGCGCCTTGCCCTTCGACTTTGGGAATCTTGTAAAATTCGCGGTTGGTGGCCTCAATCGCGCGGCCCTGATCACCGCCAGCGGCGTCGACCAGATTGGCGGCCAAACCCTCTTTATCTTCCAACAACACCTTTAAAACATGCAGCGGCGTGAGCTGCTGATGGTTGGTGCGAAGTGCCAAAGTCTGCGCGGTCTGTATGAAGCCTCGCGCGCGGTCGGTGAAGTTTTCAAAGTCCATGACATCAATCCTTTGTATGTGCCGAGCGTTCGCATCCCCTATATGGGCAATGAAAACCCCTCACAGTTTGTGGTCATATTAATAGAAATATGGCCTGACAGAAACGCCCCGCAAGGGGTAGCGTAGTATATAAACCGCATTTATGAAGAGTTGATTTCCACACTATGAGTCCGCAGTGTATCGCCATGACAATATCGATACGCCAAATCTATCGCTATCCGGTGAAAGGCCTGACCCCAGAACCCCGTTCTGAGGTGCACTTAACCCCTGGCAATGCGATCCCGAACGACCGGCGCTTTGCGTTGGCGCCAGGTTCCACATCTCTTGGCGACTCGCTGGGCGAATGGATGGCGAAGTCGAGCTTTTTGATGCTGATGCGCAACGAGCGGTTGGCGCAGCTTGAGACGACGTTCGACGACGGCGGCGAAACCTTGATCGTGAAGCGGGGCGGCCGCCAAGTCGCGAAAGGCGTGCTGTCGCAACCGATCGGGCGCACGATGATTGAAGACTTCTTCACAGCGTTCTTAGGTGATGAAGCAAAAGGCCGGGTCAAACTGATCGAGGCTGCGGACGGGCACGTCATGTCGGATCATCCGAACCCAGTGATCTCGTTGATCAACTTGGCGTCGGTCACGGATATGGAGCGTGTCGTCGGCAAGCCGGTCGACCCACGGCGCTTTCGCGGCAACTTTCTGATCGACGGGCTCGATGCGTGGGCGGAATTTGATTTATGCGGTAAGCGGCTTGGCATCGGTGACGTGGTGCTTGAGGTGACAGAACGAATCGACCGCTGCGGGGCCACCAACGTCAACCCTGAAACGGCCGAGCGCGATATGAACATCCCGAAAGATCTTCAGCGCGGCTTTGGCCATATCGATTGCGGCGTGTTCGCAAAAGTGATCAACGGCGGCACGATACGTGCCGGAGATCTAATCACCGTTCTGTAAATTAATACGCGCTTAGTCGCCGGCGGGCGTTGTATCCGGTGCGACTTCGACGCTCGGCTTCTCCACGGTCTTGCGCGGGCGACCGCGACCACGCGGCTTTGCCGGGGCTTCGCCTTCGGCAACCTGCACCGGGACCTCAGCAACATGCTGGACAGGGGGGGCCGTTGGCTTCTTTGCTGCATCGGGAGCCACACGCTCTTGCAACGCGTCTGCAGCGATCATCGGCTGCGGCGTATCGGCACGGGGTGCGTCATTGTTGCGCTCCGGCGCATCACCGGCACCGTTGCGGCGACCACGGCCACGGCCACGGTTTTGATTAGCCTGAGGACGACCTTCGCCACCCCGCTCATTATTTCTGTCATTGTTGCGGTCATTATTACGATCAACGTTACCGTTATTACGATCATCTGCAGCTTGATCGTTGGCATTGTTGTTGTCGTCACCAAATTCCGCATCCATATCTTCATCACGATTGCCGTGGGTGCGCGGTCGATTGTTGCCGTCGCGACCCTGGCCTTCATTGTTCTCACTCAGAATGCGCAGGTAATGTTCCGCATGCTGCCAATAGCCTTCCGACAAAATACGATCACCGGCGGAGTATGCATCGCGGGCGAGGGACTGGTATTTTTCCAACACCTGCTGCGCGGTGCCGCGTACTTTAACCTCGGGCCCGTTACTCTCAAACGAGCCGCCACGCTGATTAGGAAAGCGTCGACCGGTGCCTCTGGTTCGCTGACGTCGATTATTTTGTGCGTTTTTCATTTTCTCGAAGCAATATCTGAATGATGAACAGTCAACCAAATCGCGCTCATCCCTTCATGGGTTGAGAGTCACTCTCCCAAGGAAAAATGACGTTCGACTTGGATCTGTAGGTTCGTAAAACGCCCTCGGCGCTCCCCCTGACCTAAAAGGTCCGAACCCAGAGGACGTTAGCCCCTGCCCCCCGGAATTCCAACACTTTTTTTATGAAACGCCAACGCCCGATCAATGCCGGCAATATCGCGCTGTCGCGGCCCCGCCAGCAGGCCCAAATTACGGGCAATTTCTGTGACCGTATCCGCCTGATCAATGCCGACTTCGAGCACAATCCATCCACCATCTGTCACGATATCAACGGCCTCAGCCAAAACGTGACGATACGCATCCAACCCGTCGGCGCCGCCGTCCAATGCCAAAAGTGGCTCGAAATCGCGGACGGTCACATCGAGGTTCTCAATATCATGGCGCGGAATGTATGGCGGGTTGCTAACGATCAGATCAAACGGTTCAGCTTGCTGAGCAGACCATGCGCCTTCAACCATTGTCGCCCGATTCGACAGCCCCAGAGTCATCGCATTTTCCGCGGCGACGCTGAGCGCGCAGACAGAAATATCAGTGCCGATCCCATGGGCATCGGCATAAATATCCAAAAGCGCCAGCACCAAGCATCCGCTGCCGGTACCGATATCCAAGATTTGCTGAGGCGGTGTGCGGTCTGCGAACAATTGAATGGCGAGGTCGATCACGGACTCCGTATCCGGACGTGGAATCAGTGTTGCGGGCGTGACCTTGAACGGCAAGCTCCAGAACTCGCGCACGCCCATGATATATGCTGCCGGTTCACCCGCGATACGACGGCGAATGACGGCATCGAATTGCGCGGCATCGGCGTCACTAAGTTCAATATCATCACGGCTAAATATTTGCGCGGGCGTCAGACCCGTCACAAACGCTGCCAGCGCACGCGCTTCGGCCTTAGCCCCCTCAATGCCTGCGACCTCAAGTGCACGGGCGGCCGCTTCAAGCGCATCGCGAATCACCCTCATTCGAGAACGGCAAGCCGATGCGCATCATCTTCGGACAACAGCGCATCAATCACTTCATCCAAGTCGCCACCCAAGAAACTATCGAGCACATGCAGCGTCAAACCAATACGGTGATCGGTCACACGGCGTTCCGGAAAGTTATAGGTACGGATGCGCTCAGAGCGGTCGCCGGAGCCGACTTGATCCTTACGGGTCTGCGCACGCTCCGAATGTTGCCGCTCGCGTTCCATATCGAACAGCCGCGCGCGCAGAATTTTTAACGCCTTAGCTTTGTTTTTATGCTGTGATTTTGCGTCCTGCTGCGAGACCACAAGCCCGGACGGCAAGTGCGTAATACGCACCGCACTGTCGGTGGTGTTCACATGCTGACCGCCGGCACCTTGGGCACGGAAAGTATCGATGCGGAGGTCTTTGTCTTCAATATGCACATCGACGTCTTCGGCTTCAGGCATCACCGCAACCGTTGCCGCCGACGTGTGAATACGGCCACCTGATTCCGTGACAGGTACGCGCTGCACCCGATGCACGCCGCTTTCAAATTTGAGTCTGCGGAACACTTCCTTGCCGGCGATCTCGGCCACCGCTTCCTTGGCGCCACCGATACCCGTATCGTGCAGATGAATAATCTCGAACTTCCAGCCCATGCGATCTGCATAGCGCTGGTACATGCGAAACAGATCAGCGGCAAACAGCGCGGCTTCATCGCCGCCAGTACCGGCGCGCACTTCCAAGATCGCATTTCGGTCATCAACTTCATCGCGAGGCACCATCATCAACTTCACATGGCGCTCAAGATCAGGGATTTTTTCTTTCAGCGCTGCAAACTCTCCCTCAGCCATGGCGCGCATGTCACCGTCGGTGTTCCCGTCAGCGATCATCTGCGCAAGATCACCGGCTTCGCTTTCGGCGGCCTGCAGAGCTTCGATGGCAGCATTTACCGGTGCTAAGTCCGAGAATTCTTTCGATAAGCGCGCATACTCATCCCCCGACACCCCGCTTTCACCCATCAAGTGTTGCAGTTCTTCGTAACGCGCGGTAACCCGCGACAGGTGTTCTTGTAGGCTCACAGTTTGGGCTCTCCGTCCTTTGGGATGTTGAACAGTTCACGAATCAGGCGCTCGGCAGACCCGATGTCTTCCCCGCGCTCGGCAATTTCGCGGAGCCGTTCGCTCGGTGTATGCAACAAGCGTTGTAGAAAAATATGTGTCGCTCGCGCGGCGTCGCCACCGGCTTCAACAAGGGCTTCGTCGCGCAACGCTTCCGCATGCTTGCGCAACGCCACCAATGCAGGCTGTGCAGAACGTTCACGATCGCGCTTAAGGAAAGCAGCGAGTTCTTCTTCGACGATACGCACGGCCCCCTCGGCCTCGAAAGCACGGTTGGCCCGACCTTCAAGGGCCAACCGTTCAAGATCGGCGAGATCATACAAAAAGGCATCTTCCAAACGGTCGACCGCTGCCTCGACATCGCTCGGTAGGCTGGCATCGACGATAAACTGCGGGCGAAAGCGTCGTGCCTTGAGGGCGGCACGTACCATATCGGCGGTCAACGAGCGCCCTCTGCCGCCGACCGCGGCTACAATGATGTCGGCATCGACCATCCCGCCTGCCAAAGCATCTTCGGGCACATGACGCGCTGCCATCCTCTCAGCCAATTTTAAAGCCGAGCGCCCGCCCAAATCGGCGACCGAAAGCGTGCCCAATCCAGCGCGAATGAGTTCACCGGCGATCACCTCGCCCATGTCGCCAACCCCTAGCACCAAGCCATGAGCATCTTTTAAATCCCCGTGCACGTCGCGGGCCAAGCCTGCCGCGACCGCTGCGATTGATACCGGACGCTCGCCGATCGCGGTTTCCGTGCGCACCCGTTTCGCGGTCGTATACGCGGCTTGAAACATTGCTTCGAGCGGCACGCTGACCATGCCCGCGTCCCGCGCCAAACGGTGGCAGGCTTTAACTTGACCCAATACCTGAGGCTCCCCCACGACGACACTGTCCAACGACGAGGTGACACGAAACAAATGGCGTATCGCATCATCGCCGGTTAGGCGATACAACGATGGCGCAACGTCATCGGAAGATAGACCGCTGTGGGCGCAGAGTGCGCCGGCTAAAATGTCAGCGGCACCGTCAATGTCGCCACAAATGGTGCCGACTTCGACCCGGTCACAAGTTGAAACGACCACGGCTTGGGGAATACCCGCCACGCTGAGACGTTTTAGGAATGCAGGCACGTCGGCGTCTTCGACAAACAAGCGGTCGCGTAGGCTGAGCCCGCCGGACTGATGATTGGTGCCGACGATCAGGGGTTGCTTTGAATTTTGAGGATTTGCCGTCATGCCAGCTAACGGTACTTAGCGAGGTGCTCCCGTAGCGACGTCAAAGGCACCTCTGCCTGTTCACCGGATTTCATATCACGGACCGTGGCCGCATCGCGGGCAAGTTCGTCGTCACCCAGGATGACCGCCGCAACGGCGCCCAACTTGTCCGCGCGCTTCATGCGCTTGCCCATGTTCCCGGCATAGCCGAGATCGGCATAAAAACCACCTTCACGAAGATCTTGTGCGACTTTCATCGCCACCCGCGCCGCGTCCGCACCAAGCGGCACGATGGCGATCGGTTGCGGCGCACCGGAGACATCGCCGACCATCATCGCCAACCGCTCAACCCCGGCGGCCCAACCGATACCCGGCGTAGGCCGCCCGCCCATTTGTTCCATCAGTCCGTCATAGCGACCACCGGCCAGCACGGCCCCTTGCGCGCCCAAGGTCTCGGTGACGAATTCAAATGCGGTGTGCGAATAATAATCCAGGCCGCGGACTAGACGCGGGTTAATGTTCGCCTCGACCCCGATGTCGGCGAGCCCCTGCAACACATCATCAAAAAACTGGCGGGAGTGATCGTTCAAGTGGTCACGTAGCAACGGCGCTTCCGCCATTACTGCGCGGTCGCCTTCGTTTTTTGAATCGAAAATCCTGAGCGGGTTTTTTTCAAGGCGGGTCAGGCTGTCGTCGGAAAGCTTATCCTTGCGCGCGGTCAAATAGGCGACCAGCGTTTCCCGATACGTCTGCCGGCTTTCGATGTCACCCAACGTATTGATTTCCAGCCGCACGTCCTTGGTGACGCCCAATTCGCGCAGCAAATGCGCGCCGACCGCTATCACTTCGATGTCGGCTTGCGGGCCCGGGACGCCGAGAATTTCAACGTCAACCTGATGAAACTGGCGTAAACGCCCTTTTTGCGGACGCTCGTACCGGAACACGGGGCCGCGTGCGAACGTCTTTACCGGCACCGATTGCTGAAGGCCGTTCGACATGAATGCGCGCGCGATACCGGCGGTAAATTCGGGCCGCAATGTGATGCTGTCGCCGCCCCGGTCTTCAAAGGTATACATTTCCTTGGTCACGATGTCGGACGTGTCGCCGAGCGTGCGCTTGAACACATCGGTGAACTCGAAAATCGGTGTCGTCATTTCTTCGAAACCGTAGCGGCTAGCAATATCAGCCGCCGTGTCCTGCACGTGTCGGTGCGCGCGGAAATCCGCGCTTAAGAGGTCGTGGGTGCCGCGTACCGGCTGAAGCGTCGCCATTTTTATCCGCGCTTTCAGCTATTCTGCAGCATCGGACGCAGAGGCGTCACGACCATAACGGTTCTTCACGTAATCTTCGACGATGCCCTGAAATTCTTCGGCAATGCCGACACCTTTGAGCGTCATCCGCTTTTCACCATCAATAAAAACCGGTGCTGACGGCGTCTCACCAGTGCCCGGTAGCGAGATGCCGATGTCGGCGTGTTTGCTCTCGCCCGGGCCGTTCACAATGCAGCCCATGACCGCAACGTTCATGTCTTCAACGCCGGGATAGCTCTCGCGCCACGTCGGCATCCGTTCGCGTAGATAGCTCTGAATTTTCCCGGCAAGGTCTTGGAACACAGTGCTGGTGGTACGCCCACAGCCAGGGCACGCAATTACCAGCGGCATGAACGAGCGGATACCCATGGTCTGCAAAATCTGTTGTGCGACGATAACTTCTTCGGTGCGGTCGCCGCCGGGTGCCGGCGTCAAGGAAACGCGGATCGTGTCGCCGATGCCTTCTTGCAGCAATACCGACAGCGCCGCCGTCGATGCGACGACCCCCTTGGAACCCAAACCTGCTTCGGTGAGGCCGAGATGCAGCGCGTAGTCGCACTGCCCGGCCAAGTCGCGATATACGCGGATCAAGCTTTGCACGTCAGAGACCTTGCACGACAACACGATCTTGTCGCGACTCATGCCCAATTCTTCAGCGAGGGCAGCACTTTTCAGCGCCGACAACACCAATGCATCTTCTGTCACCTCGGCGGCTGATTTCGGCATCGCCAATTTGGCATTCTCATCCATCAAGCCAACCACGAGGTCTTGATCGAGACTGCCCCAGTTCACGCCGATACGAACCGGGCGGTCATATTCCATTGCAACTTCGATCATCGTCGAGAATTGCTTGTCCCGCTTTTCACGGAACCCAACGTTACCCGGATTGATCCGGTACTTCGCCAAAGCTTCGGCGCAGGCCGGATTTTCACGAAGTAAGGTGTGACCGATATAATGAAAGTCCCCCACCAACGGCACGGTGCAGCCGAGCTTGTCGAGCGCATCGCGAATGTGCGGAACAGCCTTCGCCGCCTCATCACGATCGACCGTGATACGCACGATCTCCGATCCCGCGCGGGCCAGATCGAATACCTGTTGGGTGGTGCCTTTGATATCCGCCGTATCGGTATTGGTCATGGACTGCACGACCACCGGGCCGCCACCGATCAACACGTTGCCGACTTGGACCGGGACGGATGGGCGACGCAAAATACCGGCAGGAACCGTCATCAAAGATCGCCTCTCATCGTGCTGTCGCGGTGCCGGCCTTTAGCCGGTCGGCATCCAAAGCGACACCTTTGCGCACAGCGCCGATGTCACCCAGCATCGGCACACTGGTGCCGTCAACCATGATATCAAGCGCCCCGGCATTGCCGGTCGCGAGCAAGAGCCCGTCAATATCCGGTACGTTATAAGTCGCACCGGCGCCCATCAGGCCGGTAAAAATAATTTTATCCGCTGAGTCGCGAATTTCCACCCAACTGCTATTCGTCGCCCGGATCACGATGCCGGAAAGCGCAACGTTTGAATTGATCGGTGTCGACGCAGTTGCCGATACGGGCACCGGCGGCGGCGATGCAGTTTCGGTCGCCGTTACATTGGCACCGCCCGACGTGACCCGCTTCAGGCTCAGCGCGTTTAACTCGTCCGCCGTCAATTCCTTCTTCGCGGGGGCGGTCGGCGTCTCGGGTGCCTCCGGCGTCGCAGTTGCAGATGGTGTTTCAATAGATGCAGATGTCTCAACTGTTTGCGGCGTTTCAACGGAATTCTCAGTCACGGACGTCGCAGGCGCGTCCGCACCGGCGGCGGTTTCTGCAGGTGCCGCCGTCGGCTCAGCAATCGAAGCAGCAATTTCGTTCGCCGTTTGCGTCATCTGTTCAGCCGCGGCTTTTTCCGCATCCGCCTGCTCATCCGCTGTCGTCGCGGTTTCGGTAACTGCAGACTCAGCAGATGTGGCGGCGGCGTTACTGGCGGTCTCGGTTGATGGCGCAGCCTCGACCACAGTCTCGGTTTTCTCTTTTAGCTGTTCCGCCGGCTCAGTAACCGTCTGCGCGTCGGCCACAACCTCTGACGTCGCTCCGATGTTTGCGCTTGGCGTCGTCTCAGGTGTCATGCTCGCGGGAGTCTCAGGCGGCAATGCAGGTTGCGGCACGGTCACTTCAGGAGTGGTCTCAATCGGCGTCTCAGTGGATGTCCCAGCGTCTGGGCTCGTCGCCGTGCCTGCATCGTCGCCGGTCACAAGGTCTTTCAGATGATCCGGGACCGGCGAAATCAGATCCGACAAAATACCTTCATCGGTGGTCGACATATACCAGCCGCCATAAACCAGAACCGCCAGCACGACGCCGATGAAAACAATCGCACCCTTCGGCATGCCACTTTCCGGCACCGGAGTCGGGAATGATAGTTCGTTGGAGCGGCGATTACCGATCTGCTCAGCGCGGAAGCGGCGTACGACCTCTTCCCCATCCAAGCCCATATGCTCAGCGTACGAGCGGATAAAGCCGATGACATACGTGTCACCCGGCAAATCGCCGTAGCGACAATCTTCAATGGCTTCCAAATAAAGGTAACGAATACACAAGACATCGGCGATATCACGAAGGTCCTCACCGAGCCGCGTCCGTGTCGCACGCAGCAGTGAACCGACCTGTGGCGAACGATCCTTATCGCCGTCATCAACATTTTTGCGTTTGTCGTTCTCGCTCATTCGGGCTGTCTACACCTTCAAATTACAACGTTTGCCGTCAACGTCTGCGACGAGAAATAGCGATGAAACCCGCGTCACCCAAGGTGCCGCCGATACGTGTTATTGTCACACTTCGCCTTTGATTTACAAGGGAAAACCCAGGCTTTCACCTTATACGGCAACACCGCTGTCCAAAGCAAAGGCGCGCAGCTTGCCGCGCAAACTGTGTTCCGGACTGGCCAGCAACGGCATCATATAGGCTCCAAGCTTGCCGACATCCAACGAACGCGCCATTTCCTTGACCGGTCCGATCCCAGGGCTGGCCATGGAAAGGCGCCTAAATCCAAGCCCGATGAGCGCCATCGCGTCCAAAGGCTGGCCTGCCATTTCGCCGCACACGGTCACCGGCACACCGGCTGCGTTACACTTTTCGGCGATGCCATGCAGCATCGTTAGAGCCGCAGGCGATAATGTATCATAGCGGTCCGACAAGCGCGGATTGCCGCGGTCTGTGGCAAACATGAACTGCATCAGATCGTTTGAGCCGACAGATAAAAAATCCACCCGCTGCAAAAGGCCATCGAGTTGATACAAAATACCTGGCACTTCAAGCATCGCCCCCGCTTTGACCTCGATACCGCCGCCTTCGCTTTCCACTTCACGCATCAACAAACCGCGCGCGACTTCGAACTCGGCAATTTCGGTCACCATCGGAAACATGATTGAAATATCCGCTTTGGTCGCCCGTGCAGCCCGGACCATGGCCCGCATCTGGCGACGCAACAACATCGGCCGGTCCAACGCAATGCGGATCGCACGCCACCCCATAGACGGGTTTTCTTCGTCGTCCGTTTCCAGGTACGGCAGCGTTTTATCGGAACCGACATCCAAGGTACGGAACGTCACAGGCTTACCTTCCGCCGCCTTCAAAATATTCTCGTACAGCACCGTTTGGTCTTCGACGCTGGGCAGCTCGGGCTGCATCATGAATTGGATTTCGGTGCGAAACAAGCCGATCCCATCCGAATTTATGCGAATCATTTGTTCGACATCGATCATCAGACCGGCATTGATCAGCAGCGACACGCGATGACCATCTTTGGTGTCGGACGGCAGTGGGATCAGCGCATCGTAATGCTGACGCTGTTCAAGTTGAGACAACGCGGTATCACGAAACGTCTGCATGACGTCGTCGCCCGGACGCAGAAAGACCTGCCCACGGTCCCCATCAACGATAATCGGATCACCCTCGCTCAGGCGATCCGTGATCCCGCGCAGCCTGCCGACGATCGGTAGATTCAAGGCACGCGCAATAATCGCCACGTGGGCGGTCGGCGAGCCTTCTTCGAGGACGACACCGCGCAACTTCGAGGTATCGAAGTCCAGCAACTGCGCCGGCCCCAACGACTTTGCGATCAAGATGCCGCCGTCTTGAAGTCCCGACAGGTCGACCCCTGCAGGCTCACCCAACAAGTGCTGCAACAGGCGATATGCCAAGTCTTCAAAATCGTGCACACGCTCGCGCAGATACGGATCGCTGACCTTTTGCATCCGGGCGCGCAAATCATCTAACACGCGCTGTACAGCGGCTTCCGCCGTCAGGCCGGCACTGATCGCTTCTTCGATGCGCTTCAGCCACCCAGGATCGCGGGCGATCATCGAATAGGTTTCGAGGATATCCCGGTGCTCGCCACCGTCCTGCATAGTCTCAGACGTCATCATGTCGTCGATGGCGCCGTGCATTTCCGAAAACGCTGAGCGTAGGCGTTCGTGTTCGTGCTCGGAATCTTCGGCAACCAGTCGTTCGATGCGGAAGTTTGGCCGATGGATAACCGCTTCACCGATGCCGATACCGCCGTTCAGGCGCAATCCCTCGATCCGAAGCGGCGTCGACGCCAAGCCGTCGGTCGGCAGCAGCTCCTTAGGATCGATCAATTCGCCACTGGCGACCAGCTCCGCCAAAACCATGGCGACCGTCTGTAAGCTTTCGACTTCTTCGTCGTTGTAATTGCGAAGCGTGCGGTTCTGCACCGCCATCACGCCGATCACGCGCCCGCCGCGCAGGATCGGCACGCCCATCATCGAATGGAAGGCCTCTTCACCGGTTTCCGGACGATAGGCGAAGTTCGGGTGCTGTTGCGCATCGGCGAGCGCAAAGGGGCGCGCCAGAGCCGCGATATCACCAATGATACCCTCGCCCACCCGAAGCCGCGTGTTGTGCACAGCGGACGGCTTCAAACCCCGGGTCGCAAATAATTCTAAGATATCACCGGCGCGCCGAACATAAATCGAGCAGACCTCGGCGACCAAGTCAGCGGCGACGATCTCGGCAATTCGATCCAGACGTTTTTCCGCCGCCCCTCCGCCGGCCATCAGATCGCGCACACGGGCCAACAGCCGGCGCGGTGCCGGCATAGATTTGGCGCGTGGCGGTCTTTCAGCCATATCTGCTGCTCCGGTTTTGCCGCTCAAGCGGCCGTTGCATGTTCAAAATGAACCGTGTCGTCCAGCCGAATTCTAGTCGGCGTCAAGCCCGTACGCCGTGTGCAAGGCGCGCACCGCAAGTTCGGTGTATTCCTCAGCGATCAGAATGCTGATCTTGATCTCGGACGTAGAGATCACCTGGATGTTGATGCCCTTTTCGGCCAAGGCAGTAAACATCCGCAGCGCGACACCCGCATGTGAGCGCATGCCGACACCGATCACCGAAATTTTGGCGACGTTGTTGTCGGCACGAAGCTCCCGATAGCCCAAGTTCTCTTGCTGCGCTTCCAGGGTCGACGTGGCGCGGTCCAAATCTGCAATCGGCAGCGTGAACGTCAAATCCGTCGCCTGCGCATCTTGCGAGATGTTTTGCACGATCATGTCGACGTTTATGCCGTTCTCCGCAAGCGGCCCGAAAATCGCGGCGGCGATGCCCGGACGATCCGGCACGGCGACCAGCGTAATTTTTGCTTCATCACGGCTATAGGCGACGCCGCTGACCAATTCTTTTTCCACGATCTCATCCTCACCAACCACGAGTGTACCGGGTTCATCGCTATAACTAGAGAGCACTTGCACGCGAACTTTTTGTTTCATCGCAAGTTCGACCGAGCGGGTCTGCAACACTTTGGCACCGACCGACGCCATTTCCAGCATTTCTTCGTACGTGATCTTATCGATCTTACGTGCTTTCGGTGTGATGCGCGGGTCCGTCGTATAGACCCCATCAACATCCGTATAAATATCGCATCGATCCGCGCCCAACGCGGCAGCCAAAGCCACCGCACTGGTATCAGAGCCGCCCCGACCCAAGGTCGTGATGCGGTTATCCGGGCCGATGCCTTGGAAGCCGGCAACGACGCAAACCTCACCCTTTTCAAGGCGCTTTTGCATTTCTTCAGTTTCAACGCTTTCGATTCGTGCGCGGCCATGCACGCCATCAGTGCGGATCGGAATCTGCCAACCCAGCCATGAACGCGCGGGCACACCCAAATCCTGCAATGCCAACGCCAATAGGCCGACCGTCACCTGCTCGCCGGTGGCAACCACAGCATCGTACTCACGCGCGTCATAGAGTTTCGACATGGTCGTCACATACTCGACCAACTTATTGGTTTCGCCGGACATCGCAGACAACACGACGGCCACCTGATCGCCCGCGTCGACCGCTTTTTTGACACGCAATGCCACGGCCTTAATACGGTCCGTGTTGGCAACCGAGGTGCCGCCGAATTTTTGAACGATCCGCGCCATGTTCGCTTACATCCTGGGGGTTGATCCCTGCCCAGACATCAGCCTGTTGCGGTTGAAGTCAAGGCGGCGCATACATACTCTGTACAGGGTTATTTCCGCAACCCCGATCACGCATTTCCGTAAGCTTGAGGCCAATATGACAGCGGCATCCGAAAAAATCCAAACTGAGCAGCATGGTACAGCCGACCCAAAAGAGATCGCTCAGTTCGCCGCCATCGCCGAGGAATGGTGGGATCCGACCGGAAAATTTAGGCCCTTACATCAGCTTGCACCGGTCCGCTTGGCGTTCATCCGGGACCATTTGGTCGCGCATTTCGGCTTGGACGATGCCGCGGCGCTGCCGCTCAAAGGGCTGCGGATATTGGATGTGGGTTGCGGCGGCGGCTTAATTTCTGAGCCGTTGGCCAGGCTCGGCGCCCAAGTTACCGCCATTGACGCGGCTGAGCGCAATATCGAGATCGCCAAGCTACACGCTGACGAAGGCGGCCTGAAGATCGATTTTCGCGCCGCCATGCCCGAAGACTTGCTGGGCGAAGGCAAAACCTATGACGTCGTCGTCTCGCTCGAAGTGGTTGAGCATGTTGCCGATCTGGATGCGTTTTTGAAGGCCTGTGCCACCCTGGTCGCGCCTGGCGGCGCGTTGGTGTTGTCGACCATGAACCGCACCGTGAAGTCGCTCGCGCTCGCCAAAGTTATGGCGGAATACGTGCTGCGCTGGCTGCCGGTCGGCACCCACGACTGGAAAAAATTCGTCAAGCCCAGTGAATTGGCTACGGGGCTTCGTGACACAAACCTGGAAATCACCGCGCTCAGCGGCATGAGCTACACGCCGATCGCCGATATCTGGCGGCTCAGCAACGATTTAGATGTGAACTATTTGGCGTTTGCGCGACACCGCCCTTAAGCGTCCCCGCGCGTAATCGGCAACGGCAGCACGGGAATGCCTTCATCATCCAGCGCCTTGGCATCGTCCAAGGTCGCTTCACCATAAATACCTCGGGCGTCCGCTTCGCCGTAATGAATGCGGCGCGCTTCTTCGGTGAATTGGCTACCGACGTAATCGCAGTTGTTTTCGACTTCGGCCCGTAGCGCCTTTGCCGCCTCAGCCATACGATTTGACGTCTCTTTGCCGACGGATTTGCCAAGGCGCGGCGCCATTGGTGCTTTGGTGATTTTGGTGTCACCACAGACCGGGCACGTGACGTGCCCCTTCTTCGCCTGCTTATCAAAGGTGGTGCTGTCTTTGAACCAACCTTCAAAGGCGTGGCTTTTGGCACATTGGACGGTGTATTTGATCATCCAGATCGGATCCTCAAGTGTGTCGTCCGCGCGACATACGCTAACCCTTCTGATATAGTGGTTTTCACTGAGAAAAAAAGCGTTAACGCAAATCGCCCGAGCAAGGTAAATACCGCGCATGATCGACGCAGAGCCTCCCAAGCACACATCCCGCCACCTCGGCATGGTCGAACCGGCAGCCTGGTTTCAGCGCTTCCAACCACTGATCTCAAGGGGCGGCACGGTCTTGGACGTGGCCGCAGGTGGGGGCCGGCATGTGCGGTTTTTCGCCGACCTCGGCCATGCGGTGACGGCGGTGGATCGCAACACCGCGCCATTACAGACATTCCATGAGAGCCATAACGCGGAAGTGATCGAAGCCGATCTCGAAGATGGCACTCCGTGGCCATTGGGTGCACGCCGGTTTGATGCGGTGGTGGTCTGCAATTACCTGTTCCGACCATTGTTTGATGACCTGGTCGGCGCGCTCGCGTCTGGCGGCGTTTTACTTTACGAGACCTTTGCGCGCGGCAACGAGGTCTATAACCGCCCGCGCAACCCGGACCATCTTTTAACATCCGGTGAGCTTTTAGCGTTGGTGAAAAACCGGCTGCAGGTCGTCGCCTACGCCCACGGCATCGTCCAGACCGGCGAATGCCCCGGCGTCAAGCAGATGATCTGTGCCGTCAATAATTTGCCGGATGGCGATGAGCCCGCGCCGCAAATACTGCCTGACGCATAACACACAGATCCCTTTCCCAATGCGAAGGGGAAAATCAGGCAAAAGAGCTATTCGATAACGTACGCGCGATCATGATTGAGCGCCGGAATTTTACCGCGCGCGATGGCGGCTTCGCTGGGATCGACCTGCACGTAGGTAACCCCGGTCTCAGTCTCGGCATCGGCCAGCACCACACCCCATGGGTTCACGGCCAAGCTATGGCCATAGGTTTTGCGCCCGCCGGCATGGTCACCGGTCTGCGCGGGCGCAAACACAAAAGCGCCGCATTCGATGGCCCGCGCGCGCAAAAGGACTTCCCAATGCGCAGCACCGGTCGGGCGGGTGAAGGCAGACGGAATCGTCAGCATCACGGCACCGGCGCGGGCTAGGTCGCGATATAGGTGCGGAAATCTGAGATCGTAACAGACGGTCATCCCAAGCGGCCCCCACGGCGTGTCAATCAACGTCAGGCCGGTCCCACCGCGATAGGTATCGCTTTCCCGGTAGAATTCGCCGTCGCTTAAAGTCACGTCGAACAGATGCATTTTGTCGTAGCGCGCCCGGGTTTCGCCGGCGTCGTCGATCAAAACGGAACGGTTGGCGAGTTTGTCCGGCGTATCGTCCGGTCGCACGACAACTGAACCGGCCAACACCCAGACGCCGTTACGCTTTGCGGCAGCCTTAAGCGCAGTCAATACCGGTTCGTCCGCTTCGCGGGCAGCTTTGCCGGCAAGCGCGGCTCGGTCCGGCTCGATCATATTGCAGACTTCGGGGAAGAGAATGAAATCGGCCCCGCCAGCGGCAGCTTCGTCAATAAGGGCAGCGTTCGTCTCGGCGTTGGCCACCGGGTCAGGCCCGGCGGTGATTTGCACCAACGCAAAGACGCCCGGGTTCAATGGCCCACCCTCAATCACCAAGCCCGAGAATAATATCCAGCGCACCCTTCGCGTCCAGCGCATGAATCTCATCGCAATCGCCGATATGCTCACCATCCACAAACACCTGTGGCACCGAACGAGACCCAGCCATGTTGGTCATTTTTTTGCGGAGCGAGCCGTTCATCATTACATCGTGTTCGGTGTACGTGACACCCTTGCGGTCAAGCAAATGCTTGGCACGTGAGCAGAAAGGACAAAATGCGGTCGTATAAATTTCAACGTTGGGCATCGGTGTCTCCATGAATGAGATCCAGAATATGGGATGCCTAAGCGGCGCTGCAAAGCCCGAAAATGCGATCACGGCTGATTGAGCACGACCCGAGCTAAGGTAACCACATCAACCGCCGACGCCCCACCCCGCAACAATGCCCGCGCCGTCGCATCCAACGTGGCGCCGGTGGTCATCACGTCATCCACCAGCAAAACCCGTTTGTCGCGCAACTGTGCACGGTGACGGGCCGGCACTTTGAAGGCGCCCTGCACATTGCGCTGCCGCGCCCGCCGCGATTTTCCGCCCTGGGTACCGGTGCGTTTTCGTCGCACCAATAAATCGGGCACCGGCTTGGTCCCTGACAGCCGGGCCAATCGATTAGAGAGCAGCGCGGCTTGGTTAAAACGTCGCGACAACAACCGCGTCCAATGCAACGGCACCGGCGCGATGATGTCCGCATCCGCCAACAATGCAGCCGCCGGACGTCGTAGCCACGTCGCCAAGACTGGAGCCAAGTCGGTGCGATCCGCATGCTTAAACGCCAAAATTATCGGCCGGCTGGCATCGTCATAGATAAACGCCGCCCGTGCCCGTTGGAACGGCGGACGGGCCTTTGTGCAATCCCCGCACAGCGCGCCTGGGCCCAAATCGTATTCGAACGGCACGCCGCAAGCCTCGCACGCGGGGCCGCTCAAGAACGTGACCGCGTCCCAGCAACGGGCGCACAAACCCTGCACATCGCGGATCGGCGTTTCACACGCCGCGCACATGGGTGGCCAAATATAGTCGGCACAGACCCGCACAGTGCTTTTGAGGATTACCCGGAAACGTGCCATATAGCCTCCATGACCACACAAAACGACACCATGAACGTCTTCGATCGCCGCTTGGTGCGCCGTCGCCGCGACCGCGCGGCGCCCGGCCTAGACGGCTTTGACTTTCTATTCATGGAAGGCGCAGCGCGCCTTTGTGACAGGCTCGAAGATATTAAACGGGCTTTTTCCAGCGGCCTCGACTTAGGCTGCCATGGCGGCGAGGTCGCAGCGGCGCTCCCACCCGGCAAAGTTGACTCCATGATCCAGGCGGATTTGGCACCGAACATGGTCACTCGCGCTCGGCAACGCAGCGGCCAGCCCGGCTTGGTATGCGACGAAGAAGCCCTTCCCCTCGGGGTCGGCACCCTTGATCTCGTGATGTCGAACCTGAGCCTACATTGGGTCAACGACCTACCCGGCGCGCTCTCGCAAATCCGCATGGCGTTAAAGCCGGACGGCCTGTTTCTGGGTGCCATTCTCGGCGGCGAGACCCTACGCGAACTGCGCGATGCCCTAGCCGCCGCAGAAATCGAGATCGAAGGTGGACTGAGCCCCCGCGTCTCGCCGTTCGCGGACGTGCGTGATCTTGGCAGCCTGTTGCAGCGTGCCGGGTTTGCGCTCCCGGTCGTCGACGCCGACACCGTTACCGTCAGCTACGCCGACCCGTTGCGCTTACTGGCCGACCTGCGCGGCATGGGCGAGACCAATGCGGTGATCGAACGGCGCAAAACACCGCTCAGGCGCGCAACTTTGCTGACGGCGATGACGAAGTACATGGACGCGCATGCAGATGCCGACGAACGCGTACCGGCAACGTTTCAAATCTTGACGATGACCGCCTGGGCGCCGGCGGCAAACCAGCAAAAGCCGCTAAAGCCCGGCGCAGCAACCGGCCGACTTGCCGACGCACTGGGGGCAACGGAAGTGCCACTGGGCGAAAAGGCCGATCCGACTGGTGAGCCCTAATCAATGGGGAGCTCCCGGATCGCCTGTGGCGTCCGGGATGACGAAATTAAATAAAAATACCGTCATCCCGGGCGAGCATAGCGAGACCCGGGACCTCCCCGCCATCCAAACAAAGAAAAAGGGCCGCGCAAAGCGCGACCCTTCCCTCAAAAGCTCCCCGTGTTGGCTCCCTGGGAAACTGGGGCCTTACGAGGCGTATTCAACGCCCTTCTCATCGAGGAGTTTTTTCAACTCGCCAGACTCATACATTTCACGGACGATATCGCAACCCCCAACGAACTCACCTTTGACATAAAGCTGCGGGATCGTCGGCCAGTTCGAGAAATCTTTAATGCCTTGGCGGACTTCCATGTCCGCAAGAACATCAACACCCTTGAACTTGACGCCCATCATGGTTAGCGCCTGAGCCACGGCGGCGGAAAAACCGCACTGCGGGGCCATCGGATTGCCCTTCATAAACAAAACCACATCGGTGGCATCGATTTCGGACTGGATTTGGGTAAAAGCTGGATTGTCGGTCATCAAAGCTATCCTTTAGCTAAAGCTGAAGCGGTGAAGCAGTTGTTATTTTGGGGCCTATTCCGGGGCAGAGGTCTGTAGTGCCAAAGCATGTAGTTCATTCCCCATACGGCCTTGCAGCGCCTGATAAACCATTTGGTGCTGCTGAACGCGGGATTTACCTTCAAAGGCCTTGGACACAACGTGCGCAGCATAATGATCGCCGTCACCGGCAAGGTCATTGATCGTCACGTCCGCGTCGGGAAGCGCGTCTTTGATCATCTTTTCGATATCGGCGGCGGCCATAGCCATAATAACGGTATCTCCCACAACAATGTTGCCTTCGATATGGCCTTTGCGGCGCACGCCGTCAACCCTCGGCAAACTAGGGTCATTCACACAAGAGCGGGCCAAGTTACGTTGTTTTCCAAGGGTCCGCCTGCTATACGGACGCCGAACATCAGCGCGGGTTTGACCCGGCGGAGTACATCGATGGCAAGACGCAGACAAATCTATGAAGGCAAAGGCAAAGTCCTGTTCGAAGGGCCCGAGCCCGGCACCTTGGTGCAGTACTTCAAAGACGACGCCCTTTCGTCCGCCGATGGTCGCGCCGGCATCGTCACCGGTAAGGGCGTGATCAACAACCGCATCTCCGAATACCTGATGATGCGCTTGAACGAGATCGGCGTGCCGACCCATTTTGTACGACGCCTCAATATGCGCGAACAATTGGTGCGTGAGGTCGAGATCATCCCGATCATCATGACCGTCAGAAACGTCGCCGCAGGCTCATTCGCAACACGCTTCGGTCTGATCGAAGGCACGCCGCTGCCGCGCTCCATCGTCGAGTATTATTACAAATCCGACGAGTTGCAGAATCCGATGATTGCCGAAGAACACATGACCGCGTTCGGCTGGGCCGCCCCCCAAGACCTGGACGAGATGATGGCGCTGTCATTGCGCATCAACGATTTCCTGACTGGCCTGTTTTTAGGCATCGGGCTCCGGCTCGTTGATTTTAGAGCCGAATTCGGCCGCTTGTGGGAAGAAGATCACATGCGCATCATCCTGGCCGACGAATTGAGCCCGGACACCTGCCGACTTTGGGATGTAAAGTCAGGCGAAAAAATGGACAGCGACCGCTTTGACCGCGACCTCGGCAATGTCGAGGAAGGCTACCAAGAAGTCGCACGTCGGCTCGGCATTTTGCCCGAATCGGGCCCGACCGACATGCAAGGCCCGGCTGCTCTGCAATAACGGCGCAACGGGTAAGCCTTTGGTGAGCCTCGTTAACTGCACGTGCCACGTAAAACCGTTGAATTTTGCCGCTACCTCGGGCATGAGACACCAACACCTTCAACACCCGCAAAACGGAGCCAGGTCTGTGAAAGCCAAAATACACATCACCCTCAAGAACGGCGTTCTCGACCCCCAGGGCAAGGCCGTGCAGACCGCACTCGCCGGGCTCGGCTTCACCGGTGTCGATGACGTCCGCCAAGGCAAGTTCATCGAACTCGAACTCACCGAGACCGACCGCGCGAAAGCCGAAGCGCACGTCGACGACATGTGCAAAAAACTGCTCGCCAACACCGTCATCGAAAACTACGCCATTGAGATCGTCGAAGGATAACCGGCCATGAAATCCGCCGTCATCGTGTTTCCCGGATCGAACTGTGATCGTGATGCGCAAACCGCGTTGCAGGATATCACGGGGGGTGAGGTCGTGATGCAGTGGCACGCCGACGCCGATATGCCGGACGTCGATGCGATTGTCGTGCCGGGTGGGTTTTCATACGGCGATTATCTTCGTTGCGGTGCGATTGCCGGCAATTCGCCGGTGATGCGCGAAGTTGTGAAACGCGCCGAGATGGGTGTGCCGGTGCTCGGTATCTGCAACGGCTTTCAGGTTCTGACCGAGGTCGGGCTGTTACCGGGCGTGTTGATGCGCAATGCCGATTTAAAATTCGTCTGTCGTGATGTGTTCTTGCGGGTCGAAACGACGACGTCGCCGTTCACCGCCAAATACACGCCGGGCCAAGTGATCAAAGTACCGGTCGCCCATCACGACGGGAATTATGTCACCGATGCCGACACACTAAAGCTTTTACAGGACCAAGACCGGGTCGCGTTCCGCTATGTAGATGCGGCAGGCGCACAAACGCCGGGTGCCAATCCGAACGGCGCGATGGACGATATCGCCGGCATTTTGAACGAAAAGCGGAACGTGCTGGGTATGATGCCGCACCCGGAACGCCTGATCGATCAAGTCCTCGGTGGCACGGATGGTCGCGCGATGTTTGAAAGCGTGCTCGCAGCCGTCGCTTAAACTGCGGAATACCGCTAATTAATGCCCAAATAAGTGTGTTTCACATTCACCTGCAAATATAGTAGGGTGTTTTGAAATTCGATTCGCGGCGACCAATGTGGTCGTTCTGCAATACGATAATGAGGTTCTGATCAAATGATGCGCTCAAAACTGACGGCCCTTTGCTTGGCCGCGATGATGATTCCCGGTGCCGCTGCGGCGGCGGAACGTCCGACCGGAACATACCTGGGTGCGGGCGCTGGCGTAAGCTTCGCCGACGACACCGATATCAGCGGCACCGGCATTAACGCATCGGCAGAGCACGACACCGGTTACGCTGGCGTTTTGTCGTTGGGTCATGCCTACGCAAACGGCATTCGTGCCGAGGTTGAATTCGCCAACCGGCGCGATGCCATCGACAGTGTCGATAACGTCAGCACGGGTGGCAGCGCCAACGTGTTGAGCGGCATGATCAACACCTATTACGACTTTGCCACGGGTTCGGCATTTATTCCGTACTTGGGTGCCGGTATCGGTCTAGGCTCGGTCGGTCTGAGCGCCAATCCGGTTGACGGGTCTGCAATCAATGACCGCGGTAACGGCTTGGCCTTACAGGGTATCGCCGGTCTGGGCTATCAGATGACCGACAATTTGACCAGTACCTTGGAATACCGTTACTTCACGGTACAGGGCGCCGATCTAAAAACCATCGGCGGCACATCAATTGACGTCGATTATCAAGCACACACCGTGCTGGTCGGCCTTCGTTATACCTTTGGTGAAGCGAAAAAACCTGCGCCCGCGCCGAAGCCAATGGCCGCAGCAGCCCCCGCACCAGCGCCTGCCCCGGCGCCTGCCCCAGCGCCGGCACCAGAGATCACGCGCAACTTCATTGTGTTCTTCGATTGGAACAAGGCCGAGATCACGCCTGAAGCGGCAACCGTGCTTCGTGCCGCTGCCGAAAATTCGCGCGCCGGCGGCATCAGCCGTATTCAAGCGACCGGCCACGCCGACCGCTCGGGGACGCAAAAGTACAACCTCAAGCTTTCGGCAGAGCGCGCCAAGGCCGTTCAGGCTGAACTCGCCCGCCAAGGCATTCCGCTCTCGGTCGTTGCTGTTGAGGGTAAAGGCGAGCTTGAGCCGCTGGTCCCAACCGCAGACGGTGTTCGCGAGCCGCAAAACCGACGCGTCGAGATCGTCTTCCCGTAAGACGCATCCGGACGACAAACGAAACAAAGGCCGGGACACGATATGTGTTCCGGCCTTTTTCTATGCGTAAAGCTTGGTCGTAAAATCTGAAACGTAAAGATCAGTTGGTTTTGTTGGTTTTGTCGACCATGACCACATTTGCGCGGCACGAACTCGGCACATCGACATCACCGGTCAGGCGCTGCATCGCGAAAGACGCGAGTTCTTTCGGGCTCATTGCGGTGACCGTGGCAAAGGTGCGCTGAGCACGGCTGCAATAATTGTCGCGCTTGTTGATTGAGCGTTGCGAGGCGCGATTGGCGAGCGCCGTCACATACGCGTTCAATTCACGATCCGCCTTGGCGCCGTGCATCACACGAAACTGCTTTTTCAGCGCTTGGCCGTTCACGATCAAGACGTTTTGGAATTTGGTGACGAAGGTGTTGTAGTGGGCTTTGGCGCCACACGTAAGCGCAGCAACCATCAATTCAGTCTGCAACGAACGCACATGAAAAGCCGCTTTGTCGCGCGAATCGTCGCACCCGGCAGCGTATGCCGAGCTCGAAATCATACCCGCCAGCGCGATGCCTGCGGTGATTTGGACCAGTCCTTTGCGCATGTAGCCCCTCGTCAATTGCTGCGTGCGTTGAGATCATTTTCCAACAAGTGCTTAAAACTTCCACGTTTTTTCGACTCCGGCAAGCGAATTATGGCGAAATCGGGGCAACTGCGACGGGAAGTTTCTGTCCAAAAAATATGAATTCATCCCCGCATCGACGATCCCGCAATTAAGGTGTGTATCCGCCGTCCAGTTTTGCTATGACACCAGCACGCGCGGACAGCCGAAGGGACGGAATTTTGAGCGAGACCAACCCAAAAATTACGCCAGAAATAACCCCTGAAATCATCGCCGAACACGGCATCTCCAAAGATGAATATCAGAAAATCCTAGAGATTTTGGGCGGGCGTACGCCGAACCGGACCGAGCTTGGCATTTTCTCGGTGATGTGGTCCGAGCATTGCTCGTACAAATCTTCGAAAAAGTGGCTAAAAACATTGCCGACCAAAGGGCCGCAGGTGATTTGTGGCCCGGGCGAAAACGCCGGCATCGTCGACATCGGCGACGGCCAAGCCGCCGTCTTCAAAATGGAAAGCCATAACCATCCGTCGTATATCGAGCCCTATCAAGGTGCGGCGACCGGCGTCGGCGGCATTTTGCGGGACGTCTTCACCATGGGCGCGCGCCCGATCTGTAATTTAAACGCGCTCCGCTTCGGCAGCCCGGATCATCCGAAGACCAGGCATCTGGTCTCGGGTGTGGTCGCAGGCATCGGCGGCTACGGCAACTGCGTCGGTGTGCCGACCGTCGGCGGTGAGTGCGATTTTCACGAAAGCTACAACGGCAACATTTTGGTCAACGCCATGACCGTCGGCATCGCCGATACCGACAAGATTTTCTATTCTGCTGCCAGCGGCGCCGGCAATCCGATCGTTTATGTCGGCTCGAAGACCGGACGCGACGGTATTCACGGCGCAACCATGGCGTCCGCTGAATTTTCCGAAGACAACGAAGAAAAGCGCCCGACCGTGCAAGTCGGCGACCCGTTCACGGAAAAACTGTTGATTGAAGCCTGCATGGAATTGATGGCGACCGACATGATCGTCGGCATCCAAGACATGGGCGCGGCGGGCCTGACCTCGTCGTCGTTCGAAATGGCCTCGAAAGGCGGCATGGGCGTCGAGTTGGATCTGGACCACGTGCCGCAACGCGAAGCCGACATGACGGCGTATGAGATGATGCTGTCGGAAAGCCAAGAGCGGATGCTGATGGTGCTCAAGCCCGGACGCGAAGACGAAGCCCGCAAGATTTTCGAAAAGTGGGAACTGGATTTCGCCGTCGTCGGCCATCTGACCGACAGCGGCCATATGGTGCTCAGGCACAAAGGCGAGATTGTCGCAGACCTGCCGATTGATCCACTGGCTTTGGCCTCGCCGGAATATGACCGCCCTTGGGTGGCGACGCCTGACCCGGCGCCGCTAAATGCCGACGACGTGCCGGCGCCGAATGATCCGATGACCGCCCTGGAAACCTTGGTCGGCTGCCCGGACTTGGCGTCCAAACGCTGGATATGGGAACAGTACGATCACATGGTGATGGGCGATACCATCGGCATCGGTCGCCCAGGCGGCGCAGATGCGGCATTGGTCCGCGTACACGGCACCGAAAAAGCCTTGGCCGTTACATCCGACTGCACACCACGATATTGCAAAGCCAAGCCCAACGAAGGTGGACGCCAAGTCGTCGCCGAAGCTTGGCGCAATTTGACCGCAACCGGTGCGACACCCTTGGCGATCACCGACAACATGAATTTCGGCAACCCGGAAAAGCCCGAGATCATGGGCCAATTCGTCGGCTGTATCGAAGGCATGCGTGAAGCCTGCTTGGCGCTCGATTTCCCGGTCGTATCCGGCAACGTGTCGCTGTACAACGAAACCAATGGCCAAGCGATCCTGCCGACGCCAACCATCGGCGCGGTCGGCTTGTTGGTCGATGCATCAAAGGCCGTCGGCCTTGGCCTTACAGCCGCCGATGAAACCCTGATCTTGATTGGCGAAACCGAAGGCCACTTAGGCCAAAGCCTTTATCTCCGCGAAGTTTTGGGCCGCGAAGAGGGCCCGCCGCCGCATGTCGACCTCGCGACCGAGCGAAAGAACGGCGATTTGGTCAGGGCTATTATCCAAGATGGCCTAGCGAGTGCGTGCCACGATATCGCGGGCGGTGGCCTGCTGGTAACCGTCACCGAGATGGCGATGAGCACCGGTATCGGCGCCGAGATCACCGTCGATACCCAAGGCGTGCCTGTGCACGGCTGGCTGTATGGCGAAGACCAAGGCCGCTATATCTTGGCCACATCCGATCCTGATGCCGTGATGGCGATGGCGATGGCTGCAGGCGCACGCGCGCAAGTGCTGGGCCGCACCGGCGGTGATGCCATCACGTTGTCATCTGGAGAGAGCATGCCACTCGCATCGCTCAAATCCACGAACGAGGGATGGCTGCCGGCCTACATGGCAGGCTAAAACTTAGTTGGCGAAAGAAACCGGCGCGTACGGCGTCACATCCGGCGCACCCGGCGCAAAGTGCCAGATCGACTTTTGCCCGAACCGTTCCGGCCCCGGCAACGCTATCATCGACGATGACACCGTCCCAAAGCCGCTGCTGTCGCCCACCGTCATCCCATTCTTTTCGCCGGGCGCACCGTCATTGCTGCGGTCACTCAAAAGTGCAGACCATGCGGACCAGTCATCCGCGTCCGGATCAGGGCGCGGTGCATCCCGAAATCTCGGCAGGTATGTGGCAATCCGTGTCGACGAGATGTCATTCAAATCATGCGCCGTCAGCATTGCCACGCCCGGCGGGACGATTTCGGCCTCAATCTGTGCCTTTTCGCCGTCTGAGCGCAGCCAGAACGCGCCACGCGCATCGGCGATCACTAGGTTGAAGCTGCGATAGGCTCGACCGTCCAGGTGCGCTAAAGCCTCTGCCGCGTCCTTTGCTTCGGCATGGCTGAGCGCTTCCAACGGGAGCTCGCCCCGGGATCGCTTGCCGGCAGCCGGCCCCAATGACCCGGGGCGGTTTAGCACCGCCACCACCACGCCGTCATCATTGATACCCATCCAGGTACCGCCGGCTTGTTCGTCGATCCCGGCAATCACATGTGGATGATCATCCCAATGTCGGGCCGGCGCCTGCCACGGTCGCCCCGCCATTTCATCGCGATTCGCCCCGATCACCATCGGCCAAGGGGCACCGGGGTCGAAATGCAAAATAATGCTACACATGGAATAGTCATAATACGCCGCCCCCGCCGACACCAGCCAAGGTTTTTCCCGCCAACATCGCTTGCGGCAGCAGGCCCTGCAGACTATTTATGGGGTAACAAGCATGAAACCTTAGGGAGCAAACACATGGCCGATTCTTTTTCCAAACGCGAAAAAGGTGAAGAGCGTAAATACGAGCTCGATCAGCAACAGATGTTCAAAGCGGAAAGCCGCCGCAATAAACTGCTGGGCCTTTGGCTCGCGGAGATTTTTGGCCTGACCGGCGACGCCGCCGACGCCTACGCCAAAGAGGTCGTCGTTGCCGACCTTGACGAAGCCGGCATCGAAGATGTGATGCGCAAAGTCATGAAAGACATTGAAACGCACAAAGCCCCGGTGACCGAAGAGCAGATCCGCAAAAAGATCCCTGAGCTGGACTCGATTGCGATCGAACAGATCAAAACCGAATCCTGAGGATTCCGACGTCGCTTTAAGACCCCGGATATGGCCAATGGCCATTCCGGGGAGTCGCTTGGGAATGGGCTTGAAGCAGGGCTCGGAATCATATTCGTAAATAAAAACCGGCGCCTTCCCGGACGCGAAGCGATCCGGGACCATAAAACTCGCCAGCCGGAGCTTAGCCGAAGACGCGCTTGAAGATATCGTCGACGCGCGCCGTGTGATAGGCGATTGAGTCTTTCTCGAACAACGCCGAAAAATCTTCCTCAGACAAAATCGTCCCAAGCTCTTCATCTTTGCTGAGTAAGAATGCGAGGCGATTATCTTGCTCAGCAGCAGCCTTTTCGGTGTCGTCCATGGCCGGCGTGCTATCGGGATTGTCCGGATCAATCCCGAATGTTTTCCAGACCCGCATCGCGTTGCGCTGCACGATCTTATAGGCAGCTTCGCGGCTGACGCCTTTTTGGGTCAGAAACAAAAGCACCCGTTGTGCATCATGGATGCCGCCGAACGCATTCAGATGGTTCATCATATTTTCCGGGTAGACCACCAGCTTATCAATCACCGACGCCAAACGGGACAGCGCGAAATCCAGTGTCACGGTCGCGTCCGGGCCGATCATCCGCTCAACGGATGAGTGCGAGATATCTCGCTCATGCCACAGCGCCACATTTTCCAACGCCGGCACTACCGCCGAACGCACAATCCTGGCAAGCCCCGTAAGGTTTTCGCTTAAGATCGGGTTGCGCTTATGCGGCATCGCCGACGAGCCTTTTTGGCCCGGTGCAAAATACTCTTGAGCTTCGCGCACTTCGGTCCGCTGCAAATGGCGGATTTCCGTTGCGACGTTTTCGACCGACGACGCGATCACACCCAGCACCGCAAAGTAGTGTGCATGACGGTCGCGTGGGATCACCTGCGACGACACCGGCTCCGGCGTGAGGCCGAGCTTGTCTGCTACGTATTCTTCAACCCGGGGGTCAATGTTGGCGAACGTGCCCACAGCACCCGAAATCGCACACGTCGCAATATCAGCACGGGCCGCTTCAAGGCGCACACGGCTGCGCGCGAACTCTGCATAGAAGCGTGCGAACTTGATACCCATCGTCGTCGGCTCGGCATGGATACCATGCGAGCGGCCGATGCACGGCATCAGCTTGGTCTCAAACGCGCGGCGTTTCAGTGCCGCCAACAATTTGTCGATGTCGGTCAACAAGATGTCTGCGGCCTGCATCATCTGCACCGCCAAGCACGTGTCGAGCACGTCCGACGACGTCATGCCCTGATGTACAAAGCGGGATTCTTCGCCGATGTGTTCGGAAAGCTCGGTCGTAAATGCGATCACGTCGTGCTTGGTCTCGCGCTCGATCTCGTCGATCCGCGCGATCCGTTCATCGGTATAAGGTTTGTCACCGTTTTTCCAGATCGCGGCAGCCGCGTCTTTGGGGATCACCCCAAGCGCAGCCATGGCATCGCAGGCATGGGCCTCGATCTCAAACCAGATACGGAATTTATTGGCAGCCGCCCAAATGGCGGTCATCTCGGCACGACTATAACGCGGGATCATATAGGGGTCTCCTTGATTAGGCGCCGATCATACCCATCGCGACCAGTTTTTAAAGCCCGCATGCACGCCAAAGCCCTTACCGCAGCCATGACACTCGCGCGGCGTTCGCGTATAACCGCCTTATGGTGGATATGCTCGAAAGCCCTGCGTCGGATGCGCGCCTGATCAAGATTCCCTACGTCGATGCGACCGAGGGCGGGCCACTGACTGTGGCACAGGTCGAGACCGCGCGGCTGATGGCAATCGTCACCCAAGGCCGGCAAAAATACGGCACCCTTGCCATCGGGTTCGGTGATGTGGTGTCCAGACTCTGGCTCCGGCGGCAACGCGACGCGCTTTATGAAGAAATCGCAGACGTGGCCGGTGAAGCCGGGCGATCCGGGGCTTGGCTATTAAACCTGTCGTATGAGTGGACCTGTACCACCGGCACTGGCCCGGACCCATCGGGCACTGGGAATCGCATGCTGCGGACCTTAGATTGGCCCATGGACGGACTCGGTGAGACCGTGGTGGTCGCGAAATTCAAGGGCAAAGCGGGTACGTATTTCAACGTCACGTGGCCAGGCTTCGTCGGCGTCGTCACCGCGATGGCGCCCGGACGGTTTTCAGCGGCCATCAACCAGCCGCCGTTTCGGAAGTGGACGCGCTCATGCTGGATCGACTGGGCCATTAACCGAGGGCGCTTGTTAGCATCCAAGCACACGCCGCCCACGCATTTATTGCGCGACGTGTTTGATACCTGCGCGACCTATGATGAAGCGAAAGAGCGGCTGACTGAGACACCGCTGGCAATCCCGGCGTTCTTCACGCTGAGTGGCACAAACCCCGATCAATCGTGCCTGATTGAGCGTGAAGAAACCAAGGCCAGCGTTCAGAACGGCCCGACAGCGTGCGCCAACCATTGGACCGCGCGCGATGTCCCCGAACGCTACCGCGGCGTCGACAGCCCGGGACGCCTGCAAATGATGTCTGAGTCACGCGACACCATTGCGGATGGGTTTGAGTGGGTCCGCGAACCAATCCTCAACGCGACAACCCGCCTTGCCGTCGTCGCCAACGCGCTGGAAGGCAAGCTTTGGGTGCGTGGTTATGAGCGCGACGGCCGCGTTACCCAAGACTTTCAACGACCGCAATCTACGACTTAACGCGCCTGTCACAAATTATTGTCCGTCCTTCGGTACATACGCAGTTGAGATGAGCCAAATTTGTGCCATCATCCAACCATCAACATCGACGGATTTCTTTCGGAGACAACAGTGTGAGTGTTATTCCGCGCATTGATCGGGGTTTTTGGCAGCGCATGAAGCGTTTGTCGCGACTCAAGCTTTTGATCCCGCTGCGCCGCAGTCCTCACTCGGCGGAATATTCTGCACGCGGTGTTGCGGTCGGCATGTTTTGGGCGTTGACGCCGCTGGTTGGCATCCAAATGTATCTGTGTCTGATGACCTGGTTTGCAGCAAAAATTTTTAAAGATCAGGAATTCAGCTTGGTGATCTCGTTCGCATGGACGTGGGTGACCAATGTTTTCACCATGCTGCCGATCTATTACGTGTTTTATGCCACCGGCCAAATCATGATGGGCCAGTGGGACAACATCAGCGGCTACGAGACATTTTTGCATTCTTGGCACGCGGCATTTACCGCCGATAACGGGTTTTTGCATGCGGTGCTGCAACTGCTCGGGATGTTGGCGCGCGAGCTCGGTATCTCGATGCTGATCGGCTGCCTGCCATATGCGATACTCGGGACTTGGCTGAGTTATAGTCTTTCGCTCAAATACATTCGCCGCCGCCGCCGCAAGAAATTCCAAAGACGGACGCAAAAAGCGCACACTGCGGCCACACACCCGGCAGAGCGTCCTAACACCTAAAATCATAAAATCAACTTGCTATAAAAGACCCATCGCCTTGAACGAGCGATGGCCAGCACGAGACACAATCACGTGGTCGTGCAAACGGATATCCAGCCGCGCGGCAGTTTCACGGATATCGTGGGTCATCTCGATATCGCCTTTAGACGGCGCCGGGTCGCCGGATGGGTGATTGTGCAGCATGATAATCGCACTGGCGCCGAGCTCAAGCGCGCGCTTTACGACTTCGCGGGGATAGACCGGCGTATGATCGATAGTGCCGCTTTGCTGTTCTTCGTCGGCGATCAGGACGTTTTTGCGATTGAGAAACAGTACCCGGAAATGTTCGCGTTCCGCACGCCCCAAGCGCATTCGGCAGTATTCGATCAAGCGATCCCAGCTTGATAGGACTGGGCGTTCCATCACGCTCGCTTGACCCAAACGCTGCGCGGCCGCTTCCACAACTTTAAGCGCGACAACCGCTGCTGCCCCCATGCCCTCGACCTCGGCCAATTTTTCCGGGGGGGCCGCCAAGGCGTCGGCAAAACTGTCGAAACGCTTCAGCAATCGCTTGGCCAAGGGCTTTGCATCACCTCGGGGCAGCGCCGCGAACAGCACCATTTCAATCAGTTCATAGTCAGGCATTTTCTCGCCGCCGCCGGACAAAAAGCGAGCGCGGAGGCGGCGTCTATGGCCGGCAGCGTCAGCAGCGGAAGAAGCTACATCTGCCGGCATCACATCACACGTTATACGGCGGGCAATTCAGCCCGGTCGGGGATTCCGTGAATACCTCGTAACCGTCCTTGGTCACAGCGAGCGAATGCTCAAACTGTGCTGAAAGATCACGGTCTTTGGTGACCGCCGTCCAGCCGTCAGCAAGAATTTTAACGTCCAGTCGGCCGGCATTGATCATTGGCTCAATCGTAAAGAACATGCCTTCGCGCAGCACTTCACCCTCGCCCGGACGACCGAAGTGCATAATGTTCGGCGCATCGTGAAACACCCGGCCCAGGCCGTGACCACAGAAATCACGGACCACGGAATAGCGCTTAGATTCCGCATAGCTTTGGATGGCGTGGCCGATGTCGCCCAAGGTTGCGCCCGGGCGCACCATTTCGATACCCCGCCACATACATTCAAACGTGGTTTCAACCAGCTTTTGCGCCTTAATCGACGGCTTGCCGATATAGAACATACGGCTGGTGTCGCCGTACCAGCCATCCAAAATGACCGTCACGTCAATGTTGATAATATCTCCATCGACCAAGACTTTATCGCTTGGGATTCCGTGACAGACGACGTGATTGATCGACGTACAGATCGACTTCGGAAAGCCCCGGTAATTCAGCGGTGCAGGGGTCGCGCCGCGTTCCACCGTCCAATCGTGGCAAAGGGTGTTAAGCTTATCCGTGGTCGAGCCGGCGTTTACATGCGGCGTGATGAAATCCAGGCATTCTGCGGCCAAACGACCGGCTTTACGCATACCCTCAAAGCCCGCAGCATCATGTATTTTGATGTACCGGCCATCGCGCGCTGCAACTTTGACTGCCTGATCGTTCATCTGTCTATCCATCGTATTTGTGGTTATATAAGTCTTTGGGCGCTTATTTCACACCCGCGCCATTATTTTTTAAAGCCGGATCGGTATCGCATGATCCACAGTAATTTCCGTTGGGCTGAGGCGGCAAGTATAACATATCGCTTCCACCCCCGCCTGCATCGCTTTTTGCAACGTCTCGGCGTAGGTCGGGTCGATATCGCCGGCAGTCGTGAAAGACTCGCTATCTTCACGCTGCACTAAATAGAACATGACCGCACGATGTCCGTCTTTGACCATATCGGCAAGTTCGACCAAGTGCTTCGTGCCACGCGACGTTACCGCATCCGGAAACTCGACAGGCCCCTTCGCAAGGTCACGACGCATCGTGGTATTTTTGACCTCAACGTAGCACTGCCCCTTAATGGGATCGCTGAGCAAGATATCGATCCTGGAATTCTTGCCGTATTTGACTTCGCGTTTCAGTGCCTCATAGCCCACCAATTCAGGAATCTGACCGGCCTCGATGGCTTCAGAAACAATCAGGTTCGGCAATGCGGTGTTGATCCCCACCAAAGTTTCGCCGACACGCACAAGCTCCCACGTGTATTTGAGCTTCCTATCGGGGTTGCGCGCCGGCGACAGCCAGACTTCCGCGCCGGGTTCCTTGACGCTTTCCATGGAGCCGGAGTTCGCGCAATGCGCCACGACAACGGTGCCGTCTTCAAGTTCGACATCGGTCAGAAAGCGCTTATAACGCTTAATGAGACGACCGCGGATCAGGGGGTCTGGAAATTTCATACTCGGCTCATAGCCGACTGAGCTCGGCGAGGCAAGCCGTGCCACACGTTCCGCAAAACTTATTCCACAGGGTCCATGAGGTCGACAAAGCCGAACCGAAATTCGTCGCCATTGTTGGGGTGATCTTCACGCAGAAAAATACTGGTGTCGTTCTTCACCATAATGATTTCACGGATTGTGTTGACGATCCGCTTTTCGATGCAGAAAAAACGATGAAACTTCTCGACCAATTCTTTTTCGAGCGTGACCACGTTGCCGTCAACAAGCATCGCCTCATACATGTTTGCATATATTGCGATTGCCTGCGCCGGCGTTATCGCGCTTTCAATAGCGATCAAAAAATCTTCGAACGCGTGCTTTTCAACATATGCAAAGGCGTTTGTGGTCAACCGCTGCACATCGCTGGAGGGTATCTCTTTTTTGCTAACATGTTTGCCGAACAACGAAATCAACGTCGCGCGCTCTTCTGGCACAACTTTATCGTCAGCCATGAGGACATATACCTCGGCGATTGCCAAAATCTGTAAAGGCGTCAATTTGGGCTCAGCACTCACTCGGCATTCCTTATCCCATGCGGATTGAGCGAGTATCCCCAGCACATAAGAGTTTTGCAAACTTCGCGCATTTTTCCTATAATGTCGTCGCTCAGAAAGAGTCACGCATTGCGTGTTGCACGTAGAAAACGCCGCATCGGTCTTAAAATCGACGGATGAATGATGGCGTTAGAAGTTTCAGTTGTCGCGAGCGCTCAGCGCCTGCAAGCGCAGCAGGATCGCCAAGCGCAATTGCGGCAGGAACGGCAGGCTACAGAGGCCACAGCACAGTTGCGCCAGCAAGAGCAGGTGCGGGCTGAGCGTCTGCGTGCACAAGAAGACGCCCGCGAAGCCGCTCGCAGCCAAACATCGCGGGAAATCGTGCGCGCGGCCGTAGATAATCGCAGTTTTGACGACCAACGCGTCCGCGACAACCTTGATCAACGGACCGAAAACAGAAACGCACGCCTTGCAACCGATAGCCAAGAAGCGTTGGACGATGCGCGATTTTCTGCACAACAACGCGATGATTCGCTTGCCGCTGCCGCACTCTCGAGTGTCGCCGCCCCCCTAACATCGGCGCCAACGCCGGACAACAGCACATCCCAAGATACGCTTCGCCAATTGCTGGCCGAACGGAACTCTCGCCTCAATGAGCGCGACGCAGCACAGCGCCAATTTGCCGCGCAACAACAGCAAGATTTATCGCGCGCACAAAGCTCGATTGAGGCGTTGCGCAGTGATCCCTCGTCATTTCCAGCCACGCCGACCCGGGGCGAGGTTGTGGACGTCCAAGCCTAAGATTTAATCTCTGCCGCCTTTAAGTGCGCAACCAACGGATACAATGCACACAACGCGGCGATCACCAGACCAACACCGCCTTCGCGGTATCCTTTGCGGGCGACGAAACATTTCCAAAATCGCGACACGGCTTTGCGCGCCAAGGTTCGAGTCCGAACCTTCACGCCGCGCTGATGCAAATCAGCGGCCCCGAGCGAAGTGTTGCGGTTAAAGCGCTTCAAGAGACCTGAAATATCGGCGACAAAATTATGCTGAATACCGGTTGTATGATCCGGCCCCCGGCGGCCTGAGAATGTAACATTTGCGTGCACAGCCTCAGATCCCCAGGTTTTACAACCCTTTCGGAATAAGCTGCCCTTGGCGTCAGGTGCCAATGCGGCCATCCAGCCATACCGGACCCAACGCGTCCCGACATAGTTATGCATTGGTTGAAAATAAAAATCAGCGTCATCCGCCGCCACCGATGCGGTGATTTCGGCAACGAGCGCATCCGATACCCACTCGTCGGCATCGATCTCAAATATCCAAGGCCCTTCGCAGGCGTCGATCCCGGCGTGGCGACGATCAGCTTCGAGCGGCCAGGCACCTTCAACAAGGCGTGCATTAAATTTTTCGGCGATCGCTTTCGAAGCATCGGTGCAGCGATCAAGCACCACCACCAATTCGTCGGCAAACGTCAGCCGGGCTAGGCAATCTTGTAAGATTGCGGCTTCGTTGTGAATAACGACCAGGGCGGACAATTTGCTCATTGGGTCATGCTCATGATGGGGCGCCGAAACGCCTTAGCATGCGGGGCATACACAGAAAATGCAAAAGGCCGGCGTCGCATGGACGCCGGCCTTCGCAAAAACCAAATGTCGACCGATCAGCGCGAATAAAATTCGATGACCAGGTTCGGTTCCATCTGCACCGGATACGGCACATCTTCCAGCTTAGGCTGGCGGATGAACGAGCCCGTCATACGCTGGTGGTTCACTTCGATGTATTCAGGAACGTCACGCTCGGTGCTTTCGGTTGCCAACAGCACCATCGGAATCTGACGCGACTTTTCGCGGATTTCGATAACATCGCCCTCTTTAACCATGAATGAAGGAATGTTCACGCGCGTGCCGTTGACCTTGATGTGACCGTGGTTGATGAACTGACGCGCCGAGAACACGGTCGGCACGAACTTCATGCGATAGACCACGGCGTCCAAACGACGCTCAAGAATCCCGATGAGGTTCTCAGAGGTGTCGCCGCGGCGGCGCTGTGCTTCGTGATAATATTTACGGAACTGCTTTTCCGAGATGTTGCCGTAGTAGCCCTTGAGCTTCTGCTTGGCCATCAACTGGAGGCCATAGTCAGACGGCTTTTTGCGACGCTGACCATGCTGGCCTGGGCCGTAATCACGCGAGTTAATAGGGCTTTTCGGACGACCCCAAAGGTTCACACCAAGGCGGCGGTTAATTTTGTATTTTGAAGACTGACGTTTACTCATTTTTATGTCTCACTACGTTTACCGGTTGTTATGAGCCCGGTAGTCCGACCCGCGTCTTAGCGGCGGCGGGGACATGCGAAACAAAGCCGCAGACCCACATTCCCAGGCATGAAGCGGCGAAATATAGGGAAATCGGGGGATTTGTCAAAACTTTAGGGCATATTTTCCAGGGCCTCATCGAGACAACGTTAACCCAAGCCAAAGCGGTCCATCAGCGCGTTTTCACCAGCCTCGGTAACGGTGACCTTGCGCGTGCCCGATTGCCGCGCAATCCAGCCATTTTTTAGGAACGCATCGGCCAATCCGGCCCCCAGCGCGCCGCCCACATGCGACCGCCTTTCGCTCCAATCCAAGCAACGCCGCGCAAAATGGCGCCGGGTAGTGCGGAGCGCAGCCAAATCCAGGCCAAGATCAGCAAAAAACGCCTCGCCAGCCGGGGTTGCCGTAAAATCCGTATCATCAGCGATGATATAGCCCTTGTCCGTTAGCGCATCCGCCACGGTCACCCCCAATACGCCGGCCATATGGTCGTAGCACATTCTGGATGCCCGCAGCTCGGACAGCAACTTGGACGGTTTTTTATGCACCACCGGCGTCGCCGGCACCAAATGCGCCAACGGCTCCAAGGCTTCCGCAACGCGCGCATTGGCCAATCGGAAATAACGGTGCCGCCCCTGTTTTTCGACCTTTAAAAGCCCGGTATCGATCATCTTCTTTAAATGACTGGACGCTGTCTGCTGGGTAACGCCGGCGTGCAGCGCCAATTCCGTCGCCGTCAACGCTTGTCCGCCAACTAAGGCCGCCAGCATATTGGCCCTCGCCGGCACCCCAATCATCGCCCCGATTATCGCCGTCGCCCGGGCATCCTGCATCACAATATGATCGCCAACCATCTGATACTCCTCATACATCCATATTTCGATCATAACCGAAACGTTAAAGCATGACAAGTCGCAGGTTTCGCGCGAAAGTCCTTTCATTGAACGGCGCAACAGTTTCACGGAGAAAACTAATGTTGTTTCCTAATCTTTTCGGACTCTTGATACTTTGGGCGCAACGTCATCGGCAACGCCGACACCTGCGTCATATGGAACCGTGGCAGTTACGCGACCTCAACATTCAAGCGCAAGACGCACTTCGGGAATCTCGCAAACCCTGCTGGCGTGCATAAGGAAAATGACGATGAACTTTTTAGAGCGCCATACAAACGGTCCGATGATCCGCATGCCGAATGCCTGGAACCCGGGTACAGCCAAAATCATGCAAGATGCTGGCGCAGACGCCATTGGCACCACAAGCGCCGGGATCGTCTATGCGGCAGGCCTGCCCGATTACGAAGGTGCGCTCACATGGGACGAATGTCTGCGCGCGACCGAGGCGATGTGTGCCGCCGTCGACATTCCCGTCAGCGTCGATTCTGAGGATGGCTACGGTGACACCCCGGAAGAGGTCGCGAACACCTTCACCATGTTGATCCAGGCCGGCGCCGAGGGCGGCAGCATTGAAGATCATCCACGCAGCGTTGGATCAGAATTGATTTCCGCCGAGAAGACTGCCGAGCACATCGCCGCTGCACGCGAAGCGATTGATCGCAGCGGTAAGCCGTTCGTGTTAACGGCGCGTGCTGAATGTTTCCTCGTCGGCCATCCGGAGAAATTGGCCGAATCCATTCGCCGCATACAGTTGTATGAAGATGCCGGCGCTGATTGCTTGTATGTGCCGGGACTCCGAAAACGCGAAGACATTGCCGCCGTTCTCGATGCCGTATCCAAACCGGTTAATGTGCTGGTCGGCATCAAAGGCTTCGATATTCCGCTCGACGCGTTGGACGCCATGGGTGTGCGACGGGTCAGCACCGGCGGCTCGATTGCATGCGCGACGCTGGGCCTTGTCCGCCAGGCCGTCCAGCAGATGATGTCAGGCGATCTGAGCTATCGTGATTTGATGATCACCCACGACGAACTGACGGCTTTATTTGGTGAAGGACCTGCTGCAGGTATTTAAGCGCAAATAGCAGATGAATGTCGTCGCTATTATTCAGCAGCCGCCAAATGCGCAAGGTAACGCTCTTCAGCTTCACGGAACGTTGTGCGGGTGGTTTCTACATCCCACGGACGCTCTTGCAGGGTTTCGTGGTCCCATTCGCTGCGGGGCTCGTCGGGCTCGAAGAAGTCGCCCCCATAGACGTGGATCGCCGCCGTGTACTTACCAAGTGGGTTGTTCACCGAATGAATGATGTTGTGGCCAAGGGTCGCAACGTCGCCGACGCCCATTGAATCTGCGCCTGCAGCTTCCAGCCCGTCATCGCCACGCTTCCAAAAAATATTGTCTTCGCGACCGTTATAAATGCCGATCACAGCGAACATATTGTGGTTGTGCGGGATCAACGTCATGTGCGGCGACCAAATAAAGTTGATCACCGTCAAATCCGCCGAACGATGCAGCAAGTCGATGCCGGCTTTGCTCGGCGTACCGAGTTCTTTGTAGATGCCATTGGGTGATGAGACGGCTTCTTGGACAAGTTCGCGCACCGCAGCTTGGCCGTCTTTGACGGCCTTGGCACAATCTTCGATAAACTGGTCTTTGCTGAACATATTGCTCTCCCGCGCGTTGAATTTGCCAGCCGTATAATAACGGGCCGCCGGGATCGGAGCAATGTGGGATCAGGCTTCGAGTTCGCTGTCCCAGTAAAGAAAATCCCGCCAACTTTCATGAAGAAAATTCGGCGGGAAGGCACGGCCATTTTCCTGCAGGCTGTAACATGTTGGTCGGATCGGGGTTCGGAACGGATGCATCTTCGCGTGCTTCGGCATCTTGTTGCCTTTGACAAGATTACAAGGCGAGCACGCGGTCACCACGTTCTCCCAAGTCGTGCGCCCACCGCGCGAGCGCGGAATCACATGATCGAAGGTTAAATCTTCGGTGCGAAAACCGCTACCGCAGTACTGACAGGAAAATCCATCGCGCAAAAACACGTTAAAGCGGGTAAACGCCGGTCGGCGGTTCATCGGGACATATTCTTTGAGCGCAATCACGCTGGGCAAGCGGATTTCATGGCTCGGTGAATGGGCAACTTTGTCATATTCGGAAACGACCGCGACTCGGTCCAGAAACACCGCTTTTAGGGTGTCCTGCCATGACCAAAGCGAAAGCGGAAAATAACTCAGCGGACGAAAGTCCGCATTCAACGCCAAGGCTGGGTAGCCGTCGATAGACATTCGATACTATATCTCCTGGCCGACTAGACTTGAGAATACACCATCTTGCAAGAAAGCCAAATACTGACGAATGACTCTTTCGTGACCCAAAGGCCCGCAATTGACCGCCGATTATTCTGTAATATTTTGCAGATTCACCCCGAAACATTCGGCCAGGAAGAACATCCCCGCCTTAATGCCGTCGTCATCCAATCCATGCCCGACGCCCGGTCGCCCCAGACCTTCGGCACTCACCCCATTTTCACGCAACACGGCGAGGGCTGCGGGCATGAAATCAAACGGCACGATCTCATCGGCTTGGCCATGACATAACAGCACCGGCGGCTTTGAGACGATCTCGTTGGCCAAGTTGTCGGCGTCGATCAACATCCCCGAATACCCGACAATCCCGGCGCACGCCTGAGCGCGACGCAGGCCAACATGCAGCGCCATCATCGTGCCTTGTGAAAAGCCGATCAGCGCTAAGTCTTTGTCGGTGAGACCTAAGGCAGCCAGTTGCTCATCAATGAACGCGTTCAAAATCGGCGCGGCTTTTTGTGTGCCTTTGGTACGGGCGTCCTGGCTCATGTCTTGGAGGCTGAACCACTGATAGCCGGCCGGTGCTGCGTCGAATTGGAAAGGTGCGTTCGGCGAAATAAACCGGGCATCCGGCAAGACCTTTTGGAAGTAAGGTGCAAGGCCGATCAGGTCGTCACCATCGGACCCGACGCCGTGACAAAATACGACCAACTTGGTTGGCGTACGCCCCCCCAAGGGATCGAGAATTGGACCGCTTAGACTTTTCTTCGCCGTGTTATCATCGCTCATTGCGTATGCTCCTAAAGAACCGTTGCACAGTGGTAGCGCATAACGTTTGATGATGTCACGCTGAACGCGCGGACAACCTTGCAACAGCGCCTTTAACAGCATTTGGCGCCCGCCGTCTGGAAACGTTTTTTTGATGACAACCGTGACTCGATTCGCCCCAAGCCCAACTGGCCATTTGCATTTGGGCCATGCCTATTCGGCGCTGTTTGCCGCTGATGCCGCCGCAGACCGGCATGGCCGATTCTTGTTGCGAATCGAAGACATTGATCAAGGCCGCTGCCGTCCCGAATTCGAGCGCCAAATATACGACGACTTATCGTGGCTTGGGCTGAGCTGGGAATCGCCCGCACGCCGCCAGTCTGATCATTTTGCAGATTACCAAGACGCCCTCGACCGATTGGACGAGATGGCGCTGCTGTATCCATGTTTCTGTACCCGCAAAGATATCCAGGCCGAGATTGCCGCATCCGGCGGCGCACCGCACGGACCCGACGGGCCGCTGTATCCGGGCACCTGCCGGGGCCTCAGCCCCGACGTCACCGCATCTCGTATCGCAGCCGGCGAAGCCTATGCATTGCGCCTCGACATGGCAGCGGCGGTTGCGCGCACCGGTCCGTTAAGTTGGCAAGATCAAGAAGCCGGCACTGTTGCAGCAAAGCCGGACCGATTCGGCGACGTCGTGCTGGCTCGCAAAGACACGCCGACCAGCTATCATCTCGCCGTCACCTGGGATGACCACTTGCAGGGCGTTACCCTGGTGACCCGTGGCCAGGACCTGTTTGCGGCGACCGATGTGCACCGGCTTTTGCAATCGTTGTTGGATTTGAACATACTGAACTATCACCATCACAAGCTTCTGACCGACGACGACGGCGAACGCTATGCAAAACGCAACCGTTCGGTGACCCTGAAAAGTCTGCGCGACGCCGGCAAGACACCAGACGATATTCGAACCATGGTCGGCCTGTTACACAATGCGTAATCTTTGTTTGAGCGTATTGTTGTTCGCCTGGATGGCAGGCTCGCCTGCGGTTGGTGAGACGGTACACACGGGCAAAGTAACCGGGATCGTCGACGGCGATACGTTGTTCGTCACCCCCGATCTGGAAGACAGCGGCGAGATCCGCCTGGTCGGCATTCAGGCCCCAAAACTGCCGCTCGGACGGAAAAATTTTAAGACCTGGCCCTTCGCAAAAGAGGCCAAACAAGCGCTTGCCGATATGACCTTGGGGAAATCACTTGGCCTATCATTCGGTGGCGCCAGACGAGACCGCTATGGGCGCTGGCTCGCACACCTGCACGTGATCGAAGGCGCCGCCCCCGGGCTTTGGGTGCAAGGCGAAATGCTGCGGCTGGGCATGGCACGGGTCTATAGCTTTCCGGACAACCGCGCCTTGGTCGAAGACATGCTGGCGCTTGAACGCGACGCCCGCGCCAACGGGCGTGGCATTTGGTCAAATTCGTTCTATCATATCCTCAACCCGAATATTGATGTGCTCAGCCAAAAGCTCGGCACGTTTCAGTTGATTGAGGGGCGCATCCTTGATGCCGCCAAGGTTAAGGGCATGGTGTATCTGAATTTTGGTGCAGACTGGCGGACCGATTTCACCATTTCCATCGCGCGCGACGCCTTAAAGCTGTTCGAAGCCGACGGCGTGGACCCTTTGACCTTGCTCGGTGAAAGCGTGCGTGTACGGGGCTGGCTCATCAAACGAAACGGGCCCATGATCCGCACCACACATCCCGAGCAGATCGAACTTTTAGGTCGTTAAAACAAGCGTTTACACTACACTAAACTGCTGACCGCACTGAACCATAGGATTACATCATGCGTTTCAATCTTCGCTTCAACGCCTTCGCCGCCTTCATTCTGCTCGGCATGGCAACGCTGTCCGGGTGCACCACGAACCCGGCCACAGGTGAGCAGAGCTTCACCGGGTTTATGTCTGTCGAGGACGAACAAAAGGTCGGCGCCGAAGAACATCCTAAGATGCTAAAAGCATTCGGCGGCACCTATAGCGACGCGGAGCTTCAGGCCTACGTTCAAGCGATCGGCCAAAAATTGGCTAAACAATCGGAAATCCCAAACCAACGGTTTCAGTTTTTCGTGCTTAATGACGACACCGTCAATGCGTTCGCCCTGCCCGGCGGGTACGTTTATGTGTCTAGGGGCCTCGTGACCCTTGCTGAAGACGAAGCGGAATTAGCAGGCGTCATCGGGCACGAGATTGGACACGTCGCCGCCCGGCACTCGGCGCAACGATATTCAAGCCAAATGGCGACACAAATTGGCGTGACCGCGGTCAGCATTATCGGTGCCGTGCTCGGCGCGCCGAACGGCGTCGGCAATATTGTATCCTTAGGTGCGCAGGCCGCCCTTCAGAGCTATTCCCGCTCACAAGAGCTCGAAGCCGACCGCCTCGGTATCCGCTATATAAGCAAGGCCGGCTACAACACCGATGCCCTGGGGGATTTCTTCGCAAAGCTGGATGCGCAAACCACCATCGCCGCCGCCATGGAAGGGAAAGCCAAGGGGGGTGATTCCATCATGTCCACCCACCCACGGACGATAGACCGTATCCAACAAGCAAAGTCGCTTGCCGCCGACGCCATGCCTGCCAACGCTGCCCGCGCCCGCAATCCTTTTCTGAACCAACTGGATGGTGTGATGTTCGGGCCGGATCCGAAAGAAGGGTTCATGAAAAGCGATACGTTTATCCATCCAGGTATCGGCTTCAGCTTTGACTTCCCGCCTGAGTTCACGGTGAAGAACGGCGATGCCGAGGTCTTCGGCCAAGACGGCAAAGGGACCGAGGTCATTTTCTCCATGGCCAATGCAGACGTTGCCAGCGGGTACGCGAACCTGACCGACTATCTGCGCGGACCTTGGGCCAAAGAAAGCGGCTTCCAGCCCGATAATCTTGAGCGTCTGACCATCAATGGATATGAGGGCGTCAGCGGGACCTCACGAGGCGAAACCAAATTCGGGACACGCGACATCCGCTTTTTGGCAATCCGCACGTCACGCAACCAGATATTTCGATTTGTCTTCCTGACCGACCCCAGCGTTACATCTGCAATGTCGGTGCCGCTGCGACGGACCACCTATAGCTTTAAACTGCTGAATCCTGCCGACATCGACCAAGTGCGCCCACCGGTTATCCGCGTCGTCGATGTGAAGCCCGGCGCCACAGTGTCTGGGTTCGCAAGTCGGATGCCGCTCGGCAAGTACAACGAAGATTGGTTCCGCGCCTTGAACTTGAACGCCATGGCCAACGGCCTCAAAGCCGGTGAAAAGGTGAAAATCGTCGCGGATTAAAGTTTGCGGCTCAAGATCTCAATGGATGACCAGCCCCAATATACCCGCGACTTCCCGGAATCGACCGAGCTACAACATACAGGGACCTTGAAGCGAGCACTGAGATACAATATCCCGGATCGCCTACGGCATCCGGGAAGTCTCTGAGGAGGAAGTGATATTAATTTTGTCTCATATGAGACTTAAATAGCAGCTTCAAGCGCCGCGGGAGCCGGCTGCTAAATTCATCAAATGGGTGAGAAACGTCGAAGCTTCATCATAGATGCCCGGCGCTTTGCTTTCGCGCGGCCCCGCAACATTCAACACGTTAGGGCGTTTGGATTCTAGCCACCGCAAGGCGGCCAAAGGTGAGTGCGTCCGCATCATGTCAACGATGTGATACGGCTTACCCAGCGTCGCCGCTTCATCAACGGTGACCTTCGTGCCGCCGTCCGGCGCGCCCCGAGTAATGATCAACGTCGCGTCGCTGTCTACGACGTTGCGATGTGTACGGTCTTCATAGCCTGAGCTTTGCGTTTCGGTCATCGGATAGGCGCTGTCTATTGGCCCATCTTCTGCGCGTCGCCCCTTGGGCACCCAGCCGCCGCATCGAATGCCGAGCTTAATCGCGACATCCAGTGCAGCACGGTCAACGCCGGACTGGCCCCCCGAGACTATTTTAGAAGGCGCTGCGCCTGCGCCACGCTCGGGCTGCCCATCCGACACCGTCGTTTCCGACGGTGTCACCATGGACTTAAGCCGCTTCCAGGGTTTGTTCGAGTTTCTTGGTTGCTTTTTCCATGTCGGTCTTTTCGACGGCCGCCAATTCAGACGCCAACCGATCGCGTGCTTGTTCGTAGATTTGACGCTCGGAAAACGACTGGTCGGGCTGGCCGACGTTACGGTGCAAATCGCGCACCACTTCGGCAATCAAGACAGGATCACCGGAATTGATTTTCAAGTCGTACTCAGCGGCGCGGCGGCTCCACATTGTCCGCTTCACGCGCGGGCGGCCTTTGAGGGTGTGGACCGCTTCGTCCATCCGCTTTTTCGACGACAGCTTCCGCAGCCCGGAATTGGCGACCTTGGTGACCGGAACGCGCAACGTCATTCGGTCACGGTCAAAGCTAATCACGAAAAGTTCGAGTTTGTGACCGGCGATTTCGTCCTCTTCCACGCTAATGACTTTGCCGACGCCGTGCGTCGGGTAAACCACAAAGTCACCGGGGGTAAACATTAGTTGTTCGGCCATGGCGTTTCTGCTCTGCTCTCTTATCAAAAATCATCCGGTCGCCATGAAAAACCAAGGCGAACACGGATGAAACTACAATGCATCGGATCACATACATAAAGGGCCCGTCCGTTAAGGCGAGGCCCCGCATGCGATTATCATGCAAAATCATATACCACAGTTTTGCGGTGCAGAAAAGCGCACACGCTGCCAACCGATGCCATGCCAATAGCCGCCGATGGACCAAAAAACGCTGCCCAGCCACGCAAAACATGAATGACTGGGCATAATTCTTTTAAATCAAAAGCTTAGTCGCCTTTTCCAGGGCTCTCGCTGAGCAATTCAGCCTTGCCTTCTTTGCCGTCCCAGTCTGCAGCATCCGGCAATTGATCGCCTTTGCGCGTGATGTTCGGCCATTCGGAGGCGAATTTTGTATTGATTTCCAGCCACTTCTCAACACCAGGTTCGGTATCGGGAACGATTGCCTCAGCCGGGCATTCAGGTTCGCAGACACCGCAGTCGATGCACTCATCAGGATGAATGACGAGGAAATTCTCGCCCTCATAAAAACAATCGACGGGGCAGACTTCGACGCAGTCTTGGTATTTACACTTAATACAGTTTTCCGTGACGATATAAGTCATGTGTTTTTCCTCACACGCTATCTTCTAAACTCAAACGCTTTAGAGCCCGCTTGCGGGCGCGACCGCTTTCTTGGTCAGGTACATACAGCAACCCAGCCGTTCTGCGAACCAAATTCGCTTCGTAATCGTGCAACGTGCCATCGGCGTACGCAACCCGCCAAAGCATCTCAATAATCTCAATCCGCTGTTCTTCGGAAAACGAATCCCGAATGGTCTTCGTCGCCGCATAAACACGGTTTGCGTGGTGCGGATCATCAACAATCCCGTTGATCAACGCATCGACATCCGCGGCGGCGAGCTCAAAACGATCATGCAGAATATCGATGATCGTTTGCCGTTCCGCATCATCAATGTTGCCGTCCAGCAATGCAGCTTCAACCAACACTGCGGCAGCTGCATCCGCCAGCGCATCGTCTGTTCGCGACGCTTCAACAGGTGCGTCGCTACCGTCTAGAAAAGCTTTAATACGATCAAACATAAGGTTGCGTATCACACGGGCTCAGACGTAACAACCATGATAAAACTACGGTTTTGCTTGTCTCAAACCGTGCAGGATCGCAAAGTTCGCCCCATGGAACAACACAATCCCGATCAGCAAGTTTCCCCGTCCAGCGCGCGCAACAAGGATCCGATACTCGACGTCCTGAAAAGCGTACTGCCGCCAAGCGGCACCGTGCTTGAAATCGCCAGCGGCACCGGCCAGCACGTGATGCATTTTGCTACTCACCTGCCGACGCTAACGTTTCAGCCTTCCGATATTGATGCGACCTATCAGGCCTCGGTCCGCGCGTATCGCGACGATGCAGGGCTTCAAAATGTCATGGCGCCGATCATGCTGGATGTCACGACACCTCAATGGCCGCTGGATCATGCAGACGCCATCATATGTTCAAACATGATCCACATCGCGCCCTGGGAAGCCTGCCTGGGCCTGTTGGCCGGCGCCGGGCGCATTCTGCCCGAAGGCGGAATTTTGTACATGTACGGACCCTATAAAATCGGCGGCAAGCACAGCGCTCCCTCGAACGAAGATTTCGACCTCTCGCTGCGCAGTCGCGACGCCAGTTGGGGCATCCGTAACTTGGACGATGTCGCCCTCGAAGCGCGACGCCAAAGCCTGCACCTGATCAAAACCGTCACCATGCCGGCGAATAATCTTTCTGTAATTTACCGCAAAACCGCGATGGTGAGCGTCGAAGAATAAGGCGTACGATAGTTTACCGGCCCTTGCGACGCTTCTTCTTGCCCTCAGGCTCCCACGCCGCGCGGGCTTTTTGCGAGACACCGGGTTTATCAAGGCCTAACTCGTGCGCTTCCAAGCGGCGGATTTCATCACGCATACGGGCCGCTTCTTCGAATTCCAAGTTGGCCGCAGCGGACTGCATCTTTTTGTTCAAGTCCGCGATCACAGCTTGGATGTTATGGCCGACCAACTGCGTCTCGCCACCCACACCAGTATCGACGGTCACGTAATCCTTTTCATAGACGCTCTCGACGATGTTCGAGATGCCCTTTTTGATACTGACGGGCGTAATGCCATGCTCCAAGTTATAGGCGACCTGCTTTTCCCGACGCCGCTCTGTCTCGCCCAACGCGTATTCCAGGCTAGCGGTCATTTTATCGGCATACAGGATAACCCGGCCTTCGACGTTTCGAGCCGCACGGCCGATGGTCTGCACCAACGAGGTTTTAGAGCGTAAGAAGCCTTCTTTGTCGGCGTCCAAAATCGCCACCAACGCACATTCGGGAATATCCAAGCCTTCGCGCAGCAGGTTGATACCAATCAGCACGTCGAATGCGCCGAGCCGCAGGTCGCGGATGATCTCGATCCGCTCCAACGTGTCGATGTCGGAATGCATATAGCGCACCCGCACCCCATGTTCGTGCAAATACTCCGTCAAATCCTCGGCCATGCGTTTGGTGAGCGTGGTCACCAGGGTCCGCATCCCCGCCGCCGAGACCGCACGGACCTCGCCCAACAGATCGTCAACCTGCGTTTCGACCGGGCGCACGATGCATTCCGGATCGATCAAGCCGGTCGGGCGCACCACTTGTTCGACAAACACACCACCGGTGCGCTCCATCTCCCATGGGCCAGGGGTCGCAGACACGAACACGGTCTGCGGGCGCATGGCGTCCCACTCTTCAAACTTCAAAGGCCGGTTGTCGATGCACGACGGCAACCTGAAACCAAAATCGGCCAACACAGATTTCCGTGCAAAGTCACCCCGGTACATGCCGCCGATCTGCGGCACGGTGACGTGACTTTCGTCAACGATCAGAATGCTGTTTTCCGGCATGTATTCGAACAGCGTCGGCGGCGGGTCGCCTGGGTTTCGACCGGTCAAGTAACGAGAATAGTTCTCAATGCCGGCACAGTGACCCGTCGTCTCCAGCATTTCGATATCGAACGTGGTGCGCTCTTCAAGGCGTTGGGCTTCCAATAGCTTATTGTCGGCGTGCAGTTGTTCCAGTCGAATTTTCAGCTCTTTTTTGATCTCGGGAATCGCCTGCATCAAGGTCGGGCGCGGCGTCACGTAGTGGCTGTTCGGATAGATCGTAATTGAATTCAGCGTTGCGGTTTTCTCGCCGGTCAACGGGTCGATTTCCCAAACGCCTTCAATTTCATCGCCGAAGAAAGATAGCCGCCAGGCCCGGTCTTCGAAGTGACTCGGGAACAGCTCGACCACATCGCCACGCACCCGGAACGAGCCTCGATAAAAGTTCTGGTCGTTGCGCTTATATTGCAACTCGACCAGTTTCTTCATCAATTTACGCTGATCGAGCGTATCTCCAACAGAAACCTTCATGGTCATCTCGGCATACGTTTCAACCGCGCCGATACCATAGATGCACGATACCGAGGCCACGATGATCACATCCGGACGCTCCAACAATGACCGGGTGGCTGCATGGCGCATGCGGTCGATCTGCTCGTTCACCGAGGCGTCTTTTTCGATGTAGGTGTCGGTACGCGGCACATAGGCTTCAGGCTGGTAATAGTCGTAATAGCTGACGAAATATTCGACCGCATTGTTGGGGAAAAATTCTTTCATTTCGCCATACAACTGCGCCGCCAAGGTCTTGTTGGGCGCCAACACCAACGCGGGCCGGCCCAAATTGCTGAGCGCATGCGCCATGGTGAAGGTCTTGCCGGACCCGGTGACGCCGAGCAAAACCTGATCCTGCTCGCCCGCTGCCAGCGCTTCAGTGATCGCGGTGATCGCCTGCGGCTGATCGCCGGCAGGCTGATAATCAGATGAGATCACGAAGTCCGCTGTCGTGTCTGTCGGCGGGCGCTTCTCGGGAATAAAGATCGGTGCACTATCCATGCCCTTTATATAGGCGATGCAGGCGCCGGGTGCGAGTCACGGCTGCATAGAACTAAGCTTGTCGACCAACACCCAGAGGCGTAAAGTTTCGCCCGCAATTCACACTTTTGATCCCAAAGCACCCCGGAGCCCATATGTCCATCGTCGCCAAGCGCCTGAGCGCCATCCAGCCCTCCCCGACCATTGCCGTTTCGCAAAAAGCCCGCGATTTAGCTGCTGCCGGACGCGATATTATTTCGCTCGGCGCCGGAGAGCCCGATTTCGATACGCCGCAGCACATCATCGACGCCGCCAAGCAGGCACTTGATGACGGCAAGACACGCTATACGGCGGTCAACGGCGTGCCGGAACTGCTGGATGCGATCATCGCAAAATTCAAACGCGACAACGATCTGGACTACACCCGCGACGAAATCCATGTCAGCTGCGGCGGCAAACCGGTGATCTTCAACGCCATGATGGCGTCCTTAGATCCGGGCGACGAAGTGATCGTACCGGCCCCGTATTGGGTCAGCTATCCCGATATCGCGGTGCTGTTCGAAGGCAAGCCGGTGATCGTCAATTGCCCCAAGGAATCCAACTTCAAACTAACACCGAAACAACTCGAAGCAGCGATCACGCCAAAGACCAAATGGCTGATATTAAACTCACCTTCGAACCCGACTGGCAGCGGCTACACCGAAGCGGACCTAAAGGCGTTGGCCGACGTTTTGCTGCGCCACCCGCAGGTTTGGGTCTTCACCGACGATATTTACGAGCATCTTGTCTATGACGACTTTAAATTCAAGACCATCGCCCAGGTCGCGCCCGAGCTGAAGTCTCGCACCGTGACGATGAACGGCATGTCGAAAGCGTATTGCATGACCGGCTGGCGGGTCGGCTTTGCCGGTGCACCTGCGGAACTGGTCAAAGCGATGACCAAGGTACAGTCGCAAAGTATCACCCACACGGCAGCCGTCAGTCAGTTCGCAGCCATCGCTGCGCTCAACGGGCCGCACGACTTTATCGCCAAGAACAACGCGATTTTTAAAGAACGCCGGGACTTGGTGGTCAGTATGCTCAATCAGGCAAACGGCCTCAGCTGTGCGACGCCCGAAGGCGCGTTCTATGTCTATCCATCATGCGAAGGCGTGATCGGCAAGAAAACCCCGGCCGGCAAAGTGATTGAGAATGACGAAGACTTTGTGACCGAGCTTTTGGAAGCCGAAGGCGTTGCCGCCGTACACGGCGAAGCGTTCGGCCTCAGCCCGCATTTCCGGATTTCGTATGCCACCGGCACCGACCTCCTGGAAGACGCATGCACCCGCATCCAGCGGTTCTGCGGGTCTTTAAGCTAAGTCCTTCGAGATGGCCCATAGGGCCTTCTCAAAACCCCAGCGATTTCCCGGAATAGCCAGGGGCTATATCCGGGATCTTGAGCGACGACCGAGCCCCAAGATCCCGGATCGCCTGCGGCGTCCGGGAAGTCGCGAGTGTGAGAATATGCAAACACGCTGATTTTGAGGCACGGCGGTGCGCCGTCTCGAAGAATTGCCGCTTAAGCCGCAATGCCCTTTTGCATCACTGCCGTCATGCGGCGCGTGAAGGCTTGTGCATCTAGTACCGGCTCGCCTTCGACGATCCGGGCTTGATCCAGCAACAAGTATGCAGCGTCGTTTAGCACCGCGTCCTTGGCATCAACATCGGCGAGACTCGCCAAGTTCTTGATCAATGCATGCTTCGGATTGATTTCGAGGATGCGCGGTGAGGAAGTATCAATCTGATTGTGCGCTTTCAACAAGCGTTCCAGATGCATATCCATCGCGCCTTCGTCGGCGATCAGGCAAACTGGGCTGTCGGTCAGACGGTGCGATGTACGCACGTCTTTGACCGCATCACCCAGCGCCAACTTGAACGCCGCGATCAACGCGTCGACACCTTGCGTCTTAGCATCATCGTCTTTTTTGTCGTCGTCTTTGTCAGCATCATCGCCGCCTTTTACGACATCCAAATCGATGTCGCCGCGGGTTGCGGATTTAAACGGCTTTTCTTCAAAGGCGCCGACGGCCGGCAGCCAAAACTCGTCGACCGGGTCGGTCATGAACAGCACTTCGACACCCTTGGCGCGAAAGCCTTCGAGCTGTGGGCTACGCGTCACCTGCTCTGCGTCCGGGCCAGAGATATAATAGATGTCGTTCTGGCCTTCCTTCATGCGCGAGATGTAATCCGCCAACGATGTCCAGCCATCGACGGCAGACGACTTGAAGCGCGTCAGCGCAACCAATTTGTCGCGGTTTTCAAAATCTTCGTGGATGCCTTCTTTGAGCACCATGCCAAAGGTTTCCCAAAACGCCGCGTATTCATCGGGTGCTTTGTCGGCCTTTTTCACAAGTTCGCCCAGCACGCGCTTGACCAACGCTTTACGAATTTTCGCCACAGCCGGGTTGTGCTGCAACATTTCTCGGCTGACGTTAAGGTCGATATCTTCGCTATCGACGACACCTTTAACGAAGCGCAGATACGACGGGATCAAGGCTTCGCAGTCATCGGTGATAAACACGCGTTTGACGTAAAGCTTGATGCTCGACTTTCGCTCCGGATTAAAAATATCCAGCGGGCGCTGCTGCGGCACGAATAACAGGTTGGTATAGCTGATCACGCCTTCGACTTTGTTGTGCAAGGTCAGCCAAGGCTGATCGAAAGCCATACCGACGTGGTGATAGAACTCGGCGTATTGCTCGTCGGTGATGTCTTTTTTATCACGGGTCCAAAGGGCGGACGCGCTGTTGAGGGTTTTGTCTTCGTCATCTTTTTTCACGGCCTTGAGGACGACCGGCTGTGCGATGTGATCTGAATAGGTCCGCACCACCGTTTCCACGCGCGCCGGCTCAAGGAATTCCTTGGCGTCTTTTTTGATGTGAAGAATAACATCCGTGCCCCGCACATCGCGGCTGGCATCTTCTATTTCAAAAGCACCGTGGCCTTCGGACGTCCAGCGCCATGCCTTATCGTCGCCGGCTTTACGACTGACCACTTCGACTCTGTCAGCGACCATAAACGAGCTGTAAAAACCGACGCCGAATTGGCCGATCAACGCCAATTTCGCATCTTCACCGCCGGTTTGGGCGTCTTTGAGCCCTTCCATAAAGGCTTGGGTGCCGGATTTCGCGATGGTGCCCAGCGAATCGATCATGTCGTCTTTGTTGAGGCCGATGCCGTTGTCGGAAACGGTCAGCGTCTTGGCTTTGGAATCGATACTGATCTCAATTTGGAAATCACCGGCGCCGTCCAGAAGCTCGGGCGCGGTTAAGCTTTGATAGCGCAACTTGTCGCAAGCGTCCGATGCGTTCGAGATCAATTCCCTAAGGAAGACCTCTTTCTGGCTGTACAACGAGTGGGCCACGATATCGAGAATCTTCCCGACTTCAGCCTGGAATGAAAAAGTTTCTTTGCTCATGGATCGTCAAACCCCCAAATTTCGCATTCGGCTGCAGAATCCTTTTACTGCAGCCACCTTACTTGAACGGATATGTGCCGAAATGCGGGGCGGTCAACCCCTTAGCGGACATCAAACGTCGCAGATTAGTGCGCAGCCCAGCCTTTGACCATGCCCATTAAGGCGCTTACATCGACGGGTTTCGAGAAGCCTGCAACAGCGCCTATTTTTTTGGCGGCCGTGATCGCATTTTCTGCCGACATGTTTGCATAACCGGCTGTGACAGCGACGATCTTGCATGTCGGGTCTTTCTTGTGAATGCGCTCAATAGCCGAAATACCACCCATACCTGGCATAAAGATGCTCATGACGATGACGTCGTAGCGACCGTCTTCGGCATCGCCCACAATCTGTTCGGCGCGCATTGCTTCGACAACGTCATAGCCGGCTTTTCTCAACGGACGCGCCATTGCCAGCAGTGAAACGTGATCATCATCGACGATCAAGATGCGCACATTTTTTCTCCTCAGAGCATTTTCAAGGCATCATAATCAGGTCTACGCATCGCGCAATTGTTATCCGCCGACGCGCAAGACTTGCATTGAAACGCCGTTCCAGCCAGTGTCTTTGCATGCTTACTGCCCCCCTTGATGAAGGGCGCATCAGCGCCGTCTTAGGCCCTACCAACACGGGGAAGACGCACTATGCGATGGAGCGTATGTTGGCGCGGCGCTCGGGCATGATAGGTTTTCCACTGCGGCTATTGGCGCGCGAGAACTATGACCGCGCGGTCAAAATTAAAGGTGCCGACAAAGTCGCCCTGATCACCGGCGAGGAAAAGATTCTTCCCCAAGGTGCCAAATATTACATGTGCACCGTCGAATCGATGCCCCTCGATATGCAATTTGCATTCGTCGGCATTGATGAAATTCAAATGTGCGCCGACCCTGACCGGGGACATATCTTTACGGATCGCCTACTGCATGCACGCGGCACCGAAGAAACCATGTTCATGGGCGCAGAGACCATTCGCCCGCTGTTGAGCCGCCTAATTCCCGATGTAGACATTGTGACGCGGCCACGCTTTTCCGTGCTGACCCACGTCGGTCCCTGCAAAATCAATCGCTTACCGACGCGCGCCGCGATCGTCGCGTTTACGGCATCCAACGTCTATGCCCTTGCCGAATTGTTGCGCCGACAGCGCGGCGGTGCGGCTGTGGTGCTGGGCGCGCTCAGCCCGCGCACCCGTAATGCGCAGGTTGCCATGTATCAAGCCGGCGAGGTCGACTTTCTGGTCGCGACCGATGCCATCGGCATGGGCTTGAATATGGACGTCGATCACGTGGCTTTCGCGGCATTGAAGAAATTCGACGGCCGGCGCGTCCGACGCCTTGCCGCGTCCGAGCTTGCACAAGCGGCGGGCCGTGCCGGGCGGCACATGAACGACGGCAGCTTCGGTACAACCGCCGAAGCCGGCACGTTGCCCGATGAGCTGGCTGAGCGAATCGAAGAGCATCGTTTTGATCCGCTTGAAAACCTAAAGTGGCGCAACACCGAACTGGATTTTTCATCCATCACCGCTTTTCGAAATAGCCTAAATCGGCGTCCCAGTGAACCCGGTCTGGTCCGCGCCCGCGCCGCCGATGACGAAGTCATTTTTGAGCGCTTACGCAAGGAAGCCCCGGTCATTGAAACCGCCAAGGGCGAAGACAGAGTCCGCCTACTGTGGGACGTCTGTCGCATTCCCGATTTTCGGGGCGTGATGAGCGACGCGCACGGGAATCTGGTGCTGGCCATCTATAACCACCTCACATCCGATGCCGAGCGCCTGCCAATGGATTGGATCGCCGCACAGGTCAAACGCCTGGACCGCACCGACGGCGATATGGACACCCTGATCGGGCGCATCGCCGGCATCCGCACATGGACTTACGTGTCGTTTCGCGGCGACTGGGTGCCCGATGCGGCGCATTGGCAGGAACGCACCCGGGATATCGAAGATCGGCTCTCTGACGCCCTGCATGAGCGCCTGACGCAGCGCTTCGTCGACCGCAAAACCTCCGTCCTAGTCGCCAAACTGAAGGATTCCCCAGACCTCATCGCCGCCGTGCGCAGCAACGGCGAGGTTTTGATTGAGGGTGAGCCGGTCGGACGATTGCGCGGACTCAGGTTCACATTTGACGATGTTATCGAAGGCGACGCGGGGCGCACGGTCGCCAATGCAGCGCTGCGCGCGATCCGGGGTGAAGTCGCCCGCACCGCCCGCCAGATCGTCGATACACCTGATAAAGACATCCGCCTTGAAGACGATCCGGTTGGTCGCCTGCCGCACGTGTTATGGCAAGGACACGAGATTGCCCGTCTCAAAAGCAGCGGCGACCCGCTCCGTCCGGAAATTTCCGTGATCGCAGACGATGTCCTAGATCCGCTCGACCGCGATCTAATCGCGGCACGGTTATCAGACTGGTTGCGACGCCAAATTGAGATGGCATTTACACCGTTGTTGGCCTTGGAAAATGCGCCGATCAAAGGCGCGACCCGGGGCTTGGCGTTCCAGCTTAAAGAGGGCTTGGGCTCATTAAAACGTAGCGGTGCGGCAGATCAAATCGATGCGCTCAGCCGCGATGACCGACGCCACTTGCGTGCGCTCGGCGTCCGCATCGGTCGCGATATGGCGTTTTTACCAGCCTTGTTAAAGCCCGATACGATTCGCTGGCGGGCACTTTTATGGACCTTGCACGCCAACCGTGCCCATGTCCCCGACCTGCCGCCGGCAGGGCGCGTGTCAGTGCCGGCAACCAAAAATTTCGAACGGGATTTTCTTGAGGCCTGCGGCTACCGCGTGCTGGGCCCGCTCGCCGTCCGTATCGACATGGCGGAACGCCTGACATCAAAGGCATGGCTGCTCTCTAAAGGCGGACCGTTTAAGGCGACCGTGGAGCTGACGTCGATGATCGGTGCCGGCAACACTGAACTGCCCGGCGTATTGGCCGCGCTTGGCTTCAAGCGTGTACAAAAAACAAATGAAGACGGCATGCCCGAAGACCGCTACCGCCCAATAAGGCGCACTCGCCAGAAGGCTGCGCCGGAAGGAAAGAAGGACAAAACGCGCAGCAAGGCTAATAAGCCGGTGATCGTGGCACACGACCCGCATTCGCCATTCGCAAAGCTCAAAGATTTCTCGTTCGGAGACTAGGACGTGGCCGAGAGCATTCGCATCGACAAATGGTTATGGCACGCACGGTTTTTCAAAACCCGCACAATTGCGCAGACCTTCGTGCAAGCAGGCAAAGTGCGATTGAATTCGGTCCGCGTCGAAAAGCCCGGTCACATCGTTAAACCCGGCGACGTGCTGACGTTTGCCAAAGGCCGCAACGTGATGATCATCGAAATCGTGGCGATCACATCCCGCCGTGGTCCGGCCAGCGAGGCGCAAACGTTATACATTGATCTGTCGCCTCCGCCGGCGCCGACGTCCAGCGACGATCCTGATGTACCGATCCCCGTGGCCAAACGCGAACAGGGTGCGGGCCGACCGACCAAACGCGAACGGCGCGACCTTGACCGTTTGCGGGGTGAGTAGCCTACAAAAACACTCTAATATCCCGGGTCGCTTCGCGCCCGGGGTCCTGAAGCCCTATCCCAGCAGCGCCGGATCCAACATCCAAGCCATTGACCAACCGTGGTTATCATCGCGACTCAGACAAACCATGCTACCGGTCGGCATATCGACCAACTGTGTATCCGCGTCACCGGTCAGCAAAAGCGCCGTCAGCCGACCAAGATGCGGCAAATGCCCGGCAATCAGTGTATCGACGCTGAATTCCTCTATGACATCGGCAATCACGCTCGGATCGTCCATCGGTTTGAGACCGCCCCGTTCTTGCACCAGTGTGCCGCCGCCGATGACACGGCTGTAAATCATCGCCGTTTGTGCAGCGCGGGCTTTTCCGGAATGCAAAATACTCTGTGGGCGCACACCTGCGCGGGCCAGGAAAGACGCCATGCGCTCGATCTGCGTTTTGCCGTGGTCGCTGAGCGGACGGTCCGGGTTTTCAGATGCATCAACGGCTTGGCCGTGGCGGGTAATGTAGAGTTTCATCGTGATGTCCTCCGATGGCCAGCTTATCAGACACCGCGGGCCGGTGGCAGTCCCCCACTAGCCTGCCAACCTTGAAGGGTGAACTCAAAATACAAAAAGCCTTTCACGCCGCGGAAAGTATCGCCGATTTGCCGGAACCCCGCACGCTCCAACACGCGCACCGAACGCTGATTGTGGTGCATGGCAATGGCGCGGATAAAGTTGAAGCCATGAGCATCAAAAGCATCCGCGAGCACGGCACGCACGGCCTCAAGGCTATAGCCGTTGCGCCAATGTGCCGTTTGAACGGTATAACGAAGCGTATACGCGTCGGCGTCTTCGCGGTACCAAAGTCCGCATTCGCCGATGTCCGCATCGGTATCTCGGTGCCGTACGTTCATCATACCGAATCCCGACGTCGCGAACGCGGCGCGATAGCCGTCAAAAAGCTCGCGGGCCTGGAGGCGGCTCATCGCTTTAGCGTGCGTGTTAGCTTTCAGCACAGGATCGCCATGCATTTTTGCGAAAGCATCGAAGTCGGTCTCGGCGTAAGGCCGAAGCCGTAACCGTTCAGTGAGCAGGGTCTGCATTATTTTAATCCTCAGCGCCGGCAGAGCTTGCCTGCGCATACGGGGCCAAAGTCAGACGGGAGTTTTCGAGTATGAGCATGGAAAAAAAATTGACGTCCAAAACAAAAAAACGCGGCACCTGGAAGGTACCGCGTTTTCGAAAGTCCTGTGCGGACGGATCAGGCCGACGCGGCGGCGGCCACCATAGCTTCAGCGATACGTCGTTCGTCTTCGGCTTTTTCGCGTCCGTCTTCGTCGCTCGCCGACAATGCTTTTTCGGCTTCGCTCAACCGCTCACGGGCTTCACCAACGTCGATGTCAGCAACCATCATGGCTTCTTCGGAAAGCACCGTGCAACGCGTCGGCGAAACTTCACAGAAACCACCGGCGACGAAGATTTCTTCGCTCACCTTATCGCCTTCATAGATCTTGATGACGCCAGGGCGCACCGTGCAGATCAACGGCGAATGTTCGGGCAGGACGCCGATATCGCCCTCGGCACCCGGCACCACTACCATTGCCACCGGCTCCGACTTTAAAAGCCGGGTTGGCGAGACCAGTTCGAATTCGACCGTATCGGCCATAACAGTCTCCTCAAGTGCCTATTAAGCGGCTTCAGCAGCCATCTTTTTGGCTTTTTCGATAACGTCTTCGATGGTGCCGACCATGTAGAATGCCGATTCCGGCAGGTGGTCGTATTCACCTTCGATGATGCCTTTGAAGCCCTTGATGGTGTCTTCAAGCGACACCAGAACGCCCGGCGTGCCGGTAAACACTTCAGCAACATGGAACGGCTGCGACATGAAGCGCTGAATCTTACGCGCACGGGCCACAGTGAGTTTGTCTTCTTCAGACAATTCGTCCATGCCCAAAATCGCGATAATATCCTGCAGGTTTTTGTAGGACTGCAAGGTTTGCTGCACCGTTGTTGCAACGTGGTAATGCTCATCACCGATGATTCGCGGATCCAAGATACGCGAGTTACTGTCGAGCGGGTCCACAGCCGGATAAATACCAAGTTCTGCAATCTGACGCGACAACACGGTGGTTGCGTCCAAGTGTGCAAACGAGGTTGCCGGTGCAGGGTCGGTCAAATCGTCGGCAGGCACATAGATGGCCTGCACGGACGTGATCGAACCTTTATTGGTCGACGTAATACGCTCTTGCATGTTGCCCATGTCGGTCGCCAGCGTCGGCTGGTAACCCACAGCGGACGGGATACGACCGAGCAGTGCCGACACTTCGGAACCTGCCTGGGTAAAGCGGAAGATGTTGTCGACGAAGAACAGCACGTCTTGGCCTTCTTGGTCGCGGAAGTATTCGGCCTGTGCGAGACCCGTCAACGCCACACGTGCACGTGCGCCAGGAGGCTCGTTCATCTGACCGTAAACCAGGGCTGCTTTCGAACCATCGCCTTCGAGGTCGATAACGCCGGATTCGATCATCTCGTGATAAAGGTCGTTACCTTCACGAGTACGTTCCCCGACACCGGCAAATACGGAATAACCACCGTGGCCTTTAGCAACGTTGTTGATGAGTTCCATGATCAACACGGTTTTGCCGACGCCGGCACCGCCGAACAGACCAATTTTACCACCCTTGGCATACGGCGCGATCAAGTCGACGACCTTAATGCCGGTGGTGAGAATTTCGGTTTCCGTGGACTGATCAACGAAGGGAGGTGCCGATGCGTGGATCGGTGCGCGAACTTTGGTCTTGATCTCGCCACGCTCGTCAATCGGCTCGCCGATAACGTTCATGATGCGACCCAAGCACGCTTGACCGACCGGTACCGAGATTGCTTCTCCGGTGCTGGTGACCTCAAGACCGCGCTGCAGGCCTTCAGTGGAGTCCATGGCGATGGTACGAACCATGCTCTGACCCAGGTGTTGTGCGACTTCAAGGACCAAAATCTTGTCTTGGTTCTTGACGTGAAGTGCAAACAGAATCTCGGGCAGGTCGCCCTCGAACTGCACGTCCACGACCGCGCCCATAACTTGTGCAATTTTGCCGACGTTGTTTTTTGCCATCGTTTCGCTCCGTTGCCTTGCGGCGTCTCTGTGGTCAGAGCGCTTCCGCGCCCGAAATGATTTCGATCAGTTCTTTGGTAATCACAGCCTGACGCGTCCGGTTGTAGGTCATTGTCAGGTTGTCGATCATATCGCCCGCGTTGCGGGTCGCATTGTCCATTGCGGTCATCCGTGCACCGTGTTCGGACGCCGAGCTTTCCAGCAATGCCTGGAAGACCTGCGTTGCAACGTTACGCGGCAACAGGTCTTCAAGGATTTCTTCTTCATCAGGTTCGAAGATGAACACCGCACGGGCGCCGTCCGTCTTCTGTTCTTCGTCGTCGTCACCGACTTTGGCGTCTTCGACACTGAACGGGATCAGCTGCTGCGGGGTCACAATCTGCGAAATAGCTGATTGAAACTTGTTAAAATAGATCGTGCACACGTCGAATTCATCGGCTTCGAATAGATCAGCGATCTTATCCGCAACTTCCGTCGCTTCTTCGAACTTCACACCGCGACGGCCGATATCAGTAAATTTAGCGACGATGTTGTCGCCGAATTCACGGCGTAGCAGATCATGCCCTTTGCTGCCGACGGTGATGATCTTAAAATCGGTGCCGTTGCGACGCATTTCCCGGAGCCGCACCCGCACTTCGCGGATAATCGACCCGTTGAAGCCGCCACACAGACCACGGTCTGAGGTGCAGACAACCAACATCTGACGATTACCGCCGGTGCCGGACAGCATTTTCGGTGCCCCTTCGGTATCGCCGATGCTGGTCGCAATCGACGTTAACATCCGGAACATACGCTCTGCATACGGACGGGCGTTTTCAGCCCCTTCCTGTGCTCGGCGCAATTTTGCGGCCGCCACCATTTTCATGGCGCTTGTGATCTTCTGCGTTTTCTTAACGCTGGCGATCCGGCCTTTGAGGTCCTTCAGATTGGCCATAAGGCGTCTTCCTGGTCCCTATCCGTCGCGTTACGAAAAGTTCTTAGCGAATTCGTCGAGGAGCTTTTTAAGCTTGTCCTTGGTCTCGTCGGACAAAGCACCCTCTTCGCGGATCGCTTTAAGAACGTCGGCACCCTTGTCTTTGGCTTCTTCAAGCCAACGGGTTTCGAAAGCGGTGACTTGGTTCAGTTCGATGTTGTCCAAGTAGCCTTCGACACCTGCAAAGATAACCACGACTTGCTCTTCAACAGCCAAAGGCCTGTATTGCGGCTGCTTCAGAAGTTCGGTGAGGCGCGAACCACGTGCCAGAAGCTTCTGCGTCGACGCATCCAGGTCGGATGCGAACTGAGCGAAAGCTTCCATTTCGCGGTACTGAGCAAGTTCCAGCTTAATTGAGCCTGCAACCTGTTTCATCGCCTTGATTTGTGCTGCCGAGCCAACCCGCGACACCGAGAGGCCGACGTTCACAGCGGGGCGAATGCCCTTAAAGAACAAATCGGTTTCAAGGAAGATCTGACCGTCGGTGATCGAGATCACGTTCGTCGGGATGTAGGCCGACACGTCACCAGCCTGAGTTTCGATCACCGGCAATGCGGTCAACGAACCGTTACCGGCAGCTTCGCCCATTTTCGCCGCGCGCTCAAGCAGGCGGGAGTGAAGATAGAACACGTCACCCGGATAAGCTTCACGGCCCGGCGGACGACGCAGCAACAGCGACATCTGACGATAGGCAACGGCCTGCTTGGAAAGGTCATCGTAGAAGATAACCGCGTGCTTGCCGTTGTCGCGGAAGTATTCGCCCATCGCACAGCCGGCATATGGTGCCAAGAACTGCAGCGGTGCAGGGTCGGACGCGGTCGCGGCGACGATGATGGAATATTCCATGGCGCCGAAGTCTTCGAGCGTCTTCACCAACTGTGCAACCGTCGAGCGCTTTTGGCCGATAGCAACATAGATGCAGTAAAGCTTTTTGGATTCGTCATCGGTGCTATCGTTGACCGATTTTTGGTTCAAGATCGTATCGATGATCACAGCGGTTTTACCGGTCTGACGGTCACCGATGATCAATTCGCGCTGACCACGGCCCACCGGGATCAAAGAGTCGATGGCTTTAAGGCCGGTCTGCATCGGCTCGTGCACCGATTTACGCGGGATAATGCCCGGCGCTTTGACTTCGACCAATTCGCGGCGTGAGGTTTTGATTTCACCTTTGCCGTCGATTGGGTTGCCGAGCGCGTCAACAACGCGCCCCAACAGTTCGGGGCCCACCGGCACGTCGACGATGTCACCGGTACGCTTAACCGTGTCACCTTCTTTAATCGTGCGGTCGTCACCGAAAATAACGATGCCGACGTTGTCGGTTTCAAGGTTCAGCGCCATCCCTTTAATGCCGCCCGGGAACTCGACGAGCTCACCGGCCTGCACGTTATCGAGACCGTACACACGGGCGATACCGTCACCGACGGTCAGAACCTGACCAACCTCGGCAACTTCGGATTCGCTCCCGAAATCCTTGATCTGCTTCTTGAGGATGTTGGAAATCTCTGCGGCTTTGATTTGCATCAGCCAATCCCTTTCATGGCGAGGCGCATTTTCTGCAGTTTCGTAGATAAGGAGCTATCGATCAGCCGCGACCCAACGCGAACCACGAGACCTCCCAAAAGGCTTTCATCAACACGCTGTTCGATCTGCACCTTAGTGCCGATCGCTGATTTTAGCGCATCTTCGACAGCAGCGAGCTGCGTGTCGGTCAACTTCTTCGCAGAGACAACCTCGGCAGTGGATTCACCGCGGCTGACTGCGAGCTGTTCTTGGTACGCTTTGATCATGTTGGCAAGCGCGAACAACCGACGGTTATCTGCGACCACGCCAACAAAATTCTTAGTAAGCTCATTAAATCCCGACGCTTCGGTCAACGCGTTCATGGCATTGACTTGATCGTCACGCGACATCACGGGTGATTTGATCATGCGCGCAAGGTCTTCGCTGCCCGCGATCATGGCCCCCAATTCCTGGAGGTCACCGGCGACATCATCGAGTTTCTTGTCGTTATCGGCTAACTCAAAGAGCGCCGTTGCATAACGGCCCGCTAGACCGGCCGTGCCCGAACTATCCGCTGACACCTGGGAAAATCCCCTTCGTTAAAAATCGCGTCTTACATCGACTTTTGAGTGCTTCTTTTCGTCCCGCCGTCTGGTTAACCCAGGTTCGACGACACGAGCCCCATTCCGCAAGGATCGCCTCGCGAAAGTCGGGAACAGGTAACACACTGATTAGGGGTGTGCAAGCGGGCTTGAGGCGGTTTTTTGCGCTGCAAAAACGCATTTTTTTACAAGCGATTAGCACCGGACGTCTAAGACGCCCAAGAGAATCCCTAAGCATCACGCCAATTTACCTATACTTCGTGCCCGCTTTAAAAGAACGAAACAGGATCAACATCAACTTGAACGCGCACTTTCTTAGGGATCGGTGCACGGGCAATCCAAGCCCGAACCGCGCTTTGCACGCCCCCCCGCACGGCAGCAATCAGCAAAAGTCGCCGGCGATGACGTCCCCGCAATAATGCCATCGGCGCCGGCGCGGGCCCAAGCACCCGAAGGCCTTCCCCCCTTGGCGCCGAGCGCGCCAAGCCCGCCGCCGCTTGATCGACCAAATCTTCATCCCGCCCCGATACTATCAGCGCCACCAACGAGCCGAACGGCGGCATATGCGCCTCTTCACGGGCCGCACTTTCGGCAGCGATAAAGGTATCTCGGTCACCAGCAGCAAGCGCCATGATCACCGGATGTTCGGGCATATAGGTTTGCACGATCACTTGCCCAGGCCGATCCCCGCGCCCGGCCCGGCCCGCGACTTGGTACAAAAGCTGGAACGTACGCTCCGCCGCGCGGAATTCCCCACCCGACAAACCAAGGTCCGCATCAATCACGCCGACCAACGTCAGCGCCGGAAAATGGTAGCCCTTGGCGATAATCTGGGTGCCGATCACGAGATCGACCTGCTTATCTTCCATCATGTGGACAAGCTCGCTCGCCTGACGGGGGCCGCGCACGGTATCGCTGGCCGCAATCACAGTGCGAATACCCGGAAACAACAGCTGGATTTCCTCGGCCAAGCGCTCAACGCCTGGGCCACACGGCACCATGGAATCCTTGTCTTCGCAATTCGGGCAGATTTCAGGTGGTTTAGTCTGAAAGCCGCAATGGTGGCACTGCAGCCGCCCGAGCAACCGGTGCTCCACCAGCCACGCCGTACAGCGCGGGCACTGTAATCGGTGCCCGCACGTCCGGCATAGCGTCAGCGGTGCATAGCCCCGCCTATTCAAAAAGATCATCGCTTGATCACCGGCCTCAAACGTCGCGGCCAGCGCATCTGCCAATACAGGCGACAGCCAGCGCCCTCGTGCCGGACCTTGCTTGCGCATATCCACTAACGTCACATGCGCCAAGTCTGAGCCGCCGTGTCGGGCCGGCAGCGAAACCTCGGCGTAGCGTGCCCGACTGACGTTGGTCACGGTCTCAAGCGATGGCGTCGCGGATACAAGGATGAGCGGAATATCTTCCAAGCGTGCCCGCACCACGGACATGTCGCGGGCATGATAAACGACGCCCTCTTCTTGCTTGAACGAGCTGTCGTGTTCTTCGTCGACAACGATCAAGCCTAAATCCGAGAACGGCAAAAATAGCGCCGAGCGGGCGCCGATCACGACCCGTGCATCGCCCCTATGCACGGCGCGCCAGGTATCGCGGCGTTTGGCAGGGGTCATTTCCGAATGCCACATCGCCGGGCGCACACCGAATCTCGCCTCGAACCGCTCCAACCACTGCGCGCCAAGCGCAATTTCAGGCAGCATCACCAGCACTTGTCGACCATCGCGCAGCGCTTTTGCGACGGCTTCAAAATAAACCTCGGTCTTGCCTGATCCTGGGACGCCGTCCAGCAGCGTGACCGAAAAGCCGGCGCCGACCTGCACCGCCAACGTATGTGCAGCCTCTGTCTGGTTGGCGGACAGGGTGACGCCGCCGTGATCCGGATTCGGCAACGGCCAATCTTTGTTAGGCTCTAACGTGACCGAGGCCAAAACGCCCGCTTCATGCAGACCTTTGACGACAGCGGCCCCGCAACCGGCTTCGCGCGCAATGTCAGCAGCGGGCAGCGGCGGGTTTTCTCGGCAAAATTCGATCACCCTTGTGCGGGCCTTAGTGGCGCGAACATCCGGCGCATCTTTCGCCAAGGCGTACGCAATCACCGGTTTCGGCGCGATCAAGGCATCCGGCACCGACAACACCATCCGCAGCACAGCACCCTGCGGATACAAGGTATAAGCCGCCACCCAATCAACGAGTTTGCGGAGCGGCGCTGCAATCGGTGCCACATCAAGCACCGCATGAATGTCTTTGAGCTTAGATGCCGCGACCTCGTCCGATGCCTTACCCCAGACCACACCTGTCGCGCGACGGTGGCCAAGGGGCACATCGACGATGTCGCCAGCCTGCACGGTCATCCCCACGCCGACGCGATAGTCATAGGGCCCCGCCAGCGGTAACGGCAGCAACACCGCAACACGCGCGCCCGGCGCAAAGTCCGTCACGTCATTGGCATCATGGGCGCCGTTGGCGGTTGGGGCGGCATCGGTCGACACGCGGAACAATCTCCTCGTCAGCGATCAGCATAAGGTGTTTGTGGATGGGCTTTTGTTATTTGTTAAGGCGAAAATCGTTATAATGAGGCGATTCGGCCATGGAGCAAGCTTTGATACAAAGCTGTGCGGCATAGCTTTCTGATATCGCTTTCACTGGGAGAGAGCACAATGAGCGGAGAATACACAGGCGCCTTGGAAGACGAGGACGTGGCCGATCTGGACGCCGAAGATGTTGCCGTCTTTATGATGCGCAATCCATCGTTCTTTTCGGACCACCCTGAATTGCTGGACCACATCCAACTACCGGATCGATTCGTGGTCGGCGGCGTCGTCGATTTTCAGCGCTATCAACTGCAGCGCCGCGAGAGTGAGATCGACGAGTTACGCACCTGCGCCCAGGACGTGATCGAAACCAGCCGCACCAACATGTCCATACAAACACGCACCCATGCCGCCGTGCTGGCCATGCTGCACGCACAGACCGCACCGCAGCTTTATCGCATCATTGCAGACGATTTGCCGATCTTGCTCGACATTGACGTCTGCGCGGTCGGCTTTGAGCCAGCGAAAAATGCCAACGTCGCGATTTTATCAGAGCACCTGCGCACCCTGCCGCCAGGCACCGTCGACGAGGTTGTCGGCGCCGATCAAGACGTACAATTGTACCGCGAGTTTTGGGACGACGGCACGGTTTTCGGCAGTGCCGCCGGCCTGGTCAAGTCAGCCGCCTTAGCACGCATCAAGCCGGGCATGGCGATGCCGTCCGGGATCATCGCGCTGGGGTCGCGGGACGGCACCTTCCGTCCCGGACAAGGGACCGAGTTGTTCTCGTTCCTGGCCCGCATTGTCGAGGCCAGCGTGATGAGGCTTTCCGGCGACAAACTGTGATCGGTCTGCCAGTCCAACCCGCGGTCGCAGAAGCGCTGTCGGCGTGGATCGACTGGCTCGCCCACGAACGCCGATTGGCCACCAGCACAGTCGAAAGCTATCAACACGACGCCAGCATTTTCATGCGCTATATCCATGACCGGTTAGGCTTTGAACCTGGGATTGAGGATCTCGCCGGGCTCAAACGCGATGACCTTTGGGCGTTTCAAGCGGTGCGCCAAGCCGACGGCATCGGACCGGTGTCGATGGCGCGGGGCCTCAGCGGCTTGCGCAGTCTGTTTACGTTTTTAGAACGCCGTGGGATTTGCTCGAACGCGATCATCCAAGCGGCCGAAATGCCGAAACTGCCGCGCACGGTGCCGAAACCGTTAAACATAGAAGATGCGTTTGAGACCTTGGAGGTCGCCGAAGAACTGGCGCTCGAGCCTTGGGTCGGCAAGCGAGATCGCGCGTTGTTTGCGCTGCTGTACGGCTGCGGGCTGCGAATCGGTGAAGCCATCGGGCTGTCGGTGTGTGACGTCAAAGGGCTTGAGAGAATCGTCGTGACCGGCAAGGGCAACAAACAACGTGTGGTGCCCATATTGAAGATCGTGAGGATTGCGCTAGAAGCCTACCTACAAAGCTGCCCGTTCCGATTGGATGACGATGCACCGCTTTTTGTCGGGACCCGAGGCAACCGCCTAAACCCCGCGATCGCACAACGCTGCATGCGGCAAATTCGGGCGATCTTGGGACTGCCCGACACCGCGACGCCGCACGCCTTGCGTCACAGCTTTGCAACGCACCTTTTGTCAGGCGGCGGCGATCTTCGCACGATTCAAGAATTGCTGGGCCACGCATCGTTGTCGACGACGCAGCGCTACACAGAAGTCGATGGCGCCCGGCTGCAAGCGGTCCATGCCGCAGCCCATCCGCGCGCGAAGCGACGTCCTTAAGCCGACAACTTCACCGCAATTCGATAAAAAATCAGGCCCGTTACGGCCGCACCAATGGCAACCATGATGGCTAGGTCGTAGCCGCCCACTTCCCATAAGATCGAACCTGTCACCGGCGCCAACGCCCACATGGTCAAATACGGCACAGCGACAGTACCGCTGATGGCACCGAAATTTCGCGTGCCCAAGACTTCTTTCGTGATCACCGGACGCATAATGCTGGAAACCCCGTGTCCGCTGCCTTGGAAGATCACAAACATCACGACCAGCGTCGGAATCGTTTGCGACATAAACAGCGCCGAGCCCGCCGCGATCACGGCAACGAAACACATCGTCGCGATGGTGTGGCTGCTGACCCGGCGCTCTGCCGCCATCATCGCCAAGCGGCCTGCCACCTGCATCGGCCCAATCATCGATGCGGCCAGCACGGCCGCATCCGCGCTCAAGCCCCGGTCATCGAGAATCGGTAAAATGTGATTGAGCAACAGGCCGTGATTGCTGCCCAACAGCGCAAAGCCGAGCGCCAAAAACCAAAACGAAGGGGTCTTCAAAAGGCTGCGGCTGGTGTGCCCGGCAACCTTGGCTGTCTGCGGTTTCGTCGCCTCGGCTGCTGTATTTTTTTGATGCTCGGATTCTAAGTATCGAGCAGCGGTCCACACCAGCGGCAAGCCGATAAAAACCACCATTCCAGACAATGTCCACGCCGCCGCATGCCAGCCATAGGCCGCAGATATGCCGTTACTGAGCGGAAAAGACAGTGTGCCGGCAAGACCGGCGACCAACGTCACCAAGGTAATATCGCGGCGCGCGCTGTCGCCGCGTGTCCGGGTAATCAGCGAGAAGCAGGTCTCGTACAAACATCCGCCCAAGCACGTACCGATGCCGAGCCAAATCGCCCCGAACATCCAAACGGAACTGACGAACGGCAACAAGGCAACCAGCATCGCCGCCAGAAAGGCTGCCCCGCTCATCACATAGGGACCGAGCCCTCGGTCGATCAGACGGCCAGAAAACGGCGCACAGATCGCAGACATGATAATGGCACCGGTGAACGAAGCCGTGATCGCGGTCTTCGACCACGGTTCAGCCATCTCCCACTGCACCAGTAGGGCTGCAAAGATATAATAAAGACCGGCCCAAAAGATGGTTTGTCCGAAGGCCAGGAAGACGATGGCGCGACGCGCGGTCATCACGCATTCCGTTTCAAAGTGATGTCAGACGACAAGAAGTTGATAACCTATACCGGCCAATGAGCCCCCTGCCAGGGCCAAAATGATGTAGAGCGTGAACACTGGTTTTTTCACCAAGGCGAACACCGCGATGGCTGCCGGAATGCTGGTGACCCCGCCCGACACCAGGAATGCCATCCCGGCGCCCGGGCTGATGCCCATATCGATCAAGCCGCCGACCAGCGGCAACGCCGCATAGCCGTTCAAGTACGCCGGGATACCGACCAGCACCGCAGTTGGGATCGCCCACAAACTATCGGCCCCGAGCGTGCCGGCGATCAGATCGGCAGGCACATATGTCAGCATCAGGCTTTCGATGAAGAACGCGATGGTCAGCCATTTACCGAGGAACAAGGTCGTCGATAAAGCCTCCGTCCGGAACGTTTTGGTGCGCGCGGGCTCCGTCCAAAATTGCCACTGCACAGGTTTCGCTTGGCGGACTTTGGCGCCACCGCAGCCACCGTTGCCGACGCCGTCTTTCAATGGGTCCGCGAACCAACCGGCCCGCACCATGGCCCAAGTCACGTAGCCGCCCATCAGGCCGATGCCGACGGCGGCAACCGCCTTGGCGATAGCGAACGGCATGCCCAGTGTCGCTGCTGTCAGCACAAACATCGACGGGTCCATCACCGGCGACGACAACCAAAACGCCATCACAGCCGGCAACGGCACCCCCATCGCCAGCAAAGCCGCGATCAATGGAATCACGCCGCACGAACAAAACGGAGACAGGCCGCCAAACAGCGCCGCAAAAAAGATCATCACGCCGAGACGCCCGGAAAACACGTTCGCGATCAGGCCATCGGCACCGGACGCCTTGGCGTAGGCGGCAAGACCGATGGCGAGGCCCAGAAACGGTGCGATTTCGAGCAACGCTTTACCGACAAAGACGGCACTTTTTGGCGCCTGCCCCGGGTCCGTCACAACCAACACCGCAAAAGCCAACGCCGTCACCACCCAAGCCATGTGCGCCTGAAGATGGCGCGCGATCCGCATGTACAACGGATCGGTTTTTTCAATCGGCTTGGCACCGCAGCAAGATGCGGCTGTTTCCGGTGCCGAGACGTTCAACGTTTCATTCATGATGCTAAATCTTTCACATGCAGGCCGTCGCAGCATTTATCGGTCAGAAAATCGACCAGCTCGTTCATTGCCGCATAGTCGGCCCGCGTCGTCAGTACGCGGCCCGCGCGCTCTTGATGCACTAGACCCGCCCGCACCAATGCCTGCACATGATGCGACAAGGTCGACGCAGGCACGCCCAGCGCATCCTGCAACGTCCCCATCGCCACCCCCTCCGCCCCGGCCTGCACCAGCGCACGATAAATCTGCAACCGGGTCGCATGACCCAGCGCGGCGAAACATTCAACGGCAGTTTGTTCTTTCATGACGCTGATTTAGCGCTGTTCGCCATGCTGCGTCAACTATATTTCTAGAATTATCGAAATATATTATTAAGTATCACCTCGAAGATAGCCCACCGCGTCATCCTGAACTTGATTCAGGATCAATCAGAACGACCGTCTGCGCGTGAAGATGATCCTGAATCAAGTTCAGGATGACGCGGGCAGCGATGGAGGGCGTTCCAGACGAGGTCGTTAAACGTGGATCGAACGTTTATCAACACCAAGGGCGGCTTCTTTAACCGCTTCGGGCAAGCCCGGGTGACCGTGGCTGATGCGCGCGATGTCTTCTGCAGAACCGCCGAATTCCATGACGTTGACGACTTCTTGGATCAAATCACCGCCTTGCGGGCCGATGATGTGGCAGCCCAGCACGCGATCGGTTTCGGCATCGGCCAATATTTTCACAAATCCATCCATGTCGCCGTTGCAGCGCGCCCGTGAGTTTGCGGTGAATGGGAATTTACCGGACTTATATTTGACGCCGTCTTTTTTCAGTTGCTCTTCGGTTTTGCCGACAGCGGCGACTTCGGGATGTGTATAGACGATTCCCGGGATCATGCCGTAATCAATGTGCCCTGTCTCGCCGGCCATGATTTCGACGCAGACCATGCCTTCGTCTTCGGCTTTGTGTGCCAGCATGGCGCCGCCGATGACGTCACCGATGGCGTAAATACCTTCGACGTTGGTTTGGAAGTCCGCATCGACCTTCACAAAACCCCGGTCGGTCATTTCGACGCCAACTTTGTCGAGGCCGAGACCTTCGGTGTACGGGCGCCGCCCGATGGACACCAACACGACATCGGCTTTCAGGGTTTCTTTCTTGCCGTCGTCGCGGCCTTCCATGCTCAGCGTGACGCCGCCTTTGGCGGTCTTAGCCCCGGTGACCTTGGTCGCCATCTTGAACTTCAGGCCTTGCTTTTCGAGCAGGCGCTTCATGGTCTTCGAAACTTCGCCGTCCATACCTGGCAGGACTATGTCGAGGAATTCAACGACCGTCACCTCGGCGCCCAAACGACGCCAGACGGAGCCTAATTCCAAGCCGATCACGCCAGCACCGATGACCACCATCGATTTCGGCACACCGGTCAAATCAAGGGCCCCGGTCGACGATACAATCTGCTTTTCATCGATGTCGACGCCCGGCAGCGGCGTCGTATCTGAGCCCGTGGCAACAATGATGTTTTTGGTCTTGAGGACTTCTTTTTTCGCGCCCTTACCGTCCGGCGTCACGGTCACTTCGCCGACCGCACTGATCACGCCCATCCCTTTGACGTAATCGACCTTGTTCTTCTTCATCAAGAACTCGACACCCTTGGTCAGGTCTTCGACGACTTTGTTTTTCCGCCCGAGCATGGTTTTCAGGTCTAAATCGACCTTCGCCTTGATGCCGTGATCGGCAAATTCGTGCTTCGCCATTTCAAAGTGATGCGAGGATTGCAGCAACGCTTTTGACGGGATGCAGCCGACATTCAGACACGTGCCGCCCAGCGCACCGCGTTTTTCAACAATCGCCGTTTTCAGGCCCATCTGACCGGCACGCACGGCGGCAACGTAGCCGCCCGGCCCGCCGCCGATGATCACAACGTCATAAGGTTCGCTCATAGGTCCTGCCCTCCCTTGGGCGCATTCGTATGTGTGGTCGTTACCGCGATCAAACGTCGAGCATGATGCGATGCGGGTCTTCGATCAGGTCTTTCATGCGGACCAGGAACGAGACCGCCTCGCGGCCGTCGACAATACGGTGATCGTAACTCAGCGCCAGATACATCATCGGCCGGATTTCGATCTTGTCACCGATCGCGACCGGGCGTTTTTGGATTTTGTGCATCCCCAAAATACCCGACTGCGGGACGTTCAAAATCGGCATCGAGTTGAGCGAGCCGAACACACCACCGTTGGAAATGGTGAACGTGCCGCCGCTCATTTCGTCCATGCCGAGTTTGCCGTCGCGCGCGCGACGACCGAAATCGGCAATCGCGCCTTCGATTTCGACAAACTGCATATCGTCAGCGTCTTTCAAGACCGGCACCACCAAACCTTGTGGTGTGCCGACGGCAACGCCGATGTTGTAATAATTTTTGTAGATCAAATCTTCGCCGTAAATCTCGGCATTGACCGATGGCCATTCTTTGAGCGCGATGCAGGCAGCGCGCACGAAGAACGACATAAAACCGAGCCGGATGCCGTGCTTTTTCTCGAACTGATCTTTGTAGGCCGCGCGCAAATCCATCGCGGCGCCCATATCGATCTCGTTCCACGTCGTCAGCATCGCCGCCGTGTTTTGTGCCTGCTTCAGGCGCCCGGCGATAACCTTGCGAAGCTTGGTCATGCGGACTTTTTCTTCACGCGGGTTTTCGGGGCGCGGCGGCAGATCGGCGGTCGGCGTAAAGCCTTTCGTTGGTGCTGCTGCGGCGGGGGCAGCGGCACGGCGTTTGCCGGACCCGGACTCGACGGCTTTCATGACGTCGCCCTTGGTCAAACGACCATCCGGACCGGTGCCCGAGATTTGCGTCGGATCGAGATCATTATCATCCACCAGTTTACGAACCGCAGGCGACAGCGGCGGACGTGAGGCTTGCGCCGTCTCTTTCGAGGCCGCAGCGGGCGGTGGCGGTGGCGATTTGGAATCGTCCTTATCGGACTTAGCGTCGTCCTTATCGGACTTGGCATCGGCCTTATCGGACTTCGCGTCGTCTTTATCAGACTTGGCGTCGTCCTTATCGGACTTGGCATCGTCATCCTTTGACGACGATTTCGCCGCACCTTCTGCGTTTTCATCAAGGGTCGCGAGCAATGCGTCCACCCCGACGTCGGTGCCTTCTTCGGCAACGATTTCCTTAAGCGCACCTGCAGAGGGCGCGTTGACCTCAATCGTGACCTTATCGGTTTCCAATTCACAGACCGCTTCGTCTTTTGCCACGGCATCGCCAGGTTGCTTAAACCATTTGGCGACCGTCGCCTCGGTCACGGACTCGCCCAACGTCGGGACTTTAATTTCAACCGTCATATTTCATTTCCTCGATCTTTATCCAAGGATCAAATCATTCAAAGTCGCGTTATGCCTTGCGACCGCTATTTGCCTTACTTTTCGGCGCCGCTTTTTTAGGGGGCGTTTTCTTAGCAGGTGCCTTCTTGGCGGGTGCCTTTTTAGCCGGTGCCTTTTTAGCAGGTGTTTTCTTGGCCGGCGCTTTCTTAGCGGGCGTCGCCTTTGCAGTAGATTTCTTGACTGTAGGCTTCTTCGAAGCTGGCTTTTTCGTTGCCGCTACCGGACGCGGCGCAGAGCCGGATACGGTGATTGCTTCATCAACCAAAGCAGCTTGTTCAGCCACGTGCTTGCGCGCAAGGCCTGTCGCCGGGGCCGCAGCCGCAGCACGACCTGCATACAACACACGACCCTTAAAACCGAGCTTCGCAACGTGCTCTTCCAGCGGCTCACGGATATAGGTCCAACTGCCCATGTTCTTCGGCTCTTCTTGGCACCAGACGATGTCCGCATTGGGGAAGCGCTTGAGTTCAACTTCCAGGGCTTTTTCCGGATACGGGTACAACTGTTCACAACGCAGGATGTACACATCCTTGATGCCCCGCTTATCGCGCTCTTCGGCCAGATCGTAATAGACCTTACCCGAACACAGCACGACACGGCGAATTTTACTGTCGGCAACGAACTCACCTTCGTCCCATAACACGCGGTGGAAGCTGGTGCCGTCACCCATTTCCGACAATTTCGAAACGGCGCGCTTATGGCGCAGCAACGATTTCGGCGTCATCAACACCAAAGGCTTGCGGAATTCGCGATGCATTTGCCGACGCAAAACATGGTAATAGTTGGCTGGCGTGGTGCAGTTGCAAACCTGCATATTGTCTTGCGCACAAAGTTGCAGATAACGCTCAAGACGTGCCGAAGAGTGCTCGGGCCCCTGGCCTTCGTAGCCGTGCGGCAACAGCATCACCAATCCCGACATACGCAGCCACTTAGCCTCACCCGACGAGATGAACTGATCAATGATCACCTGCGCACCGTTGGCAAAATCGCCAAACTGCGCTTCCCAAAGCACCAACATGTTCGGTTCCGCCAGCGAATAGCCATACTCGAACCCAAGCACACCGGCTTCAGAGAGCGGACTGTTCAAGACCTCATATGGAGCCTGACCGAAACGCAAGTTGTTGAGCGGCGTATGGCGTTCTTCGTTCATCTGGTCGACCAGCACCGAATGGCGCTGCGAGAAGGTACCACGCTCGGAATCCTGACCGGACAAACGCACCGGATGGCCTTCCATCAACAGCGTACCGAATGCCAACGCTTCACCGGTTGCCCAGTCGATACCCTCGCCGGTATCGATCATCTTTCGCTTGGCTTCAAGCTGGCGCACGATTTTGGCATTAAGGCTGAAGTTGTCCGGCACGGTAGTCAACGCTTTGCCGACTTCACGGAGGCGGTCCTCGGAAACGCCCGTGACGCCACGACGGTCATCGCCCGTTGCGACCGACATACCGGCCCACACGCCGTCCAGCCAATCTGCTTTGTTGGATTTATATCCCGACGCCGCTTCGAACGCTTGTTCCAAGTGATTTTGGAAACCGCTCAACTCGTCGTCCAACTCGCTTTGCGAGAGCACGCCTTCATGAATCAGTTTTTGCGAATAGATTTCGCGAGTCCGAGGGTGAGCACCGATTTTTTTGTACATCAACGGCTGCGTAAACATCGGCTCGTCACCTTCGTTATGGCCATGCCGGCGATAACAAATCATGTCGATGACAGCGTCTTTCTTGAAGCGCTGACGATATTCGATGGCAATCCGTGCGACGTGCACGACGGCTTCCACATCGTCTGCGTTAACATGGAAAATCGGCGCCGCAACCACCTTGGCCACGTCCGAGCAGTACGGCGACGAGCGCGAATGCTTCGGGTTCGTGGTAAAGCCGATCTGGTTGTTGATCACGATATGAATGGTACCGCCGGTCTTATAGCCGCGCAGGTTCGAAAGATCGAATGTTTCCGGCACAAGGCCTTGGCCGGCAAATGCCGCATCCCCATGCAGCAGCAGCCCCATGACTTTTTCACGTTCACTATCGTTTTTCTGGCGCTGCTTGGCGCGCACTTTGCCCAAGCAGACCGTGTTGACGCATTCCAGGTGCGATGGGTTGGCGGTCAGCGACAGGTGCACCGAGCGGCCGTCAAACACGCGGTCCGAGGACGAGCCCAAGTGGTACTTCACATCGCCGGACCCACCGACGTCTTCCGGGCTCGACGAGCCTCCTTGGAATTCATGGAAGATCGCTTGAAACGGCTTCGACATCACGTTGGCGAGCACGTTCAAGCGCCCACGGTGTGCCATGCCGAGCACGATTTCTTCGACCCCCAACTGCGAGCCCCGCTTAAAAATCTGCTCCATCGCAGGCACCAGGCTTTCGCCACCATCAAGGCCGAAGCGCTTGGTGCCGGTAAATTTCTTATCGAGAAATTTCTCGAACCCTTCGGTTTCAATCAACCGGTTTAAGATCGCTTTTTTGCCCACTACCGTAAATTCGGGCTGGTTGCGAATGCGCTCAATCCGTTCCTGAATCCAGGTTTTTTCGTCCGGATCCTGAATGTGCATGAACTCGACACCGATCGAGCCGCAATAAGTTTGATCAAGAATCGTCATGATCTCGCGCATGGTCGCCTGCTCGAGGCCCAGCACGTAGTTGATGAAGATCGGACGTTCCATGTCTTTTTGCTTGAAGCCGTAAGCTTCGGGATCGAGTTCTGGATGCTCGTTACACTCTTGTAGGCCGAGCGGGTCCAGCTTCGCCTTAAGATGCCCACGCACGCGGTACGCACGGATCAGCATCAACGCACGGATACTATCCAATGTCGCTTCGCGCACTTGGCGACCGCTTTGGGCCGCGTTGACCGGCTGTTGCGCCGGGCTCGCCGCGTGCTGACCGGCTGACATTTGCTCGGACAAGGTTTCCAGTGTGCCTTGATCAAGGACACCGGCGTCCGACGGCGCCCACGATGCGCCACGCCGTTCCGAAATCATGTCTTGAGCATCGTCTTGCAGGTCGGCGAAAAAATCCTGCCAACGATGATCCACCGAATGTGGGTCATCAAGATAACGCTCGTACAATTCAGCAACGTAGACTTGGTTGCCGGAATAAAGGAACTGCGTCGGATCCATACCGTCCATATGTCAAACGCCCGCTGGGCGCCTCCCTAGAAAAAAGCCGCAGCCCGGTGTGTCGGGCTGCGGCGTCTTGCTCAACCCTTAAGGGCTGCCAACATTGTTTCGCCGATCCCTGCCGGACTGTCCGTGACATAAATGCCCGCAGACTTCATGGCTTCGATCTTATCCCCTGCGCCGCCTTTGCCGCCGGAGATAATCGCGCCCGCATGCCCCATACGTCGACCGGGCGGTGCGGTAAGACCGGCAATAAAGCCGACCACTGGTTTTTTGTTTTTACGGTCGATCAACAACTGCGCACCGTCTTCTTCTGCAGAGCCGCCGATTTCGCCGATCATCACGATGCTTTCGGTGGCATCGTCAGCCAGGAACATTTCCAGGCAGTCCACGAAGTTGGTGCCGTTGACCGGGTCACCGCCGATACCGATACACGTCGTCTGACCCAGGCCGACAGCGGTGGTCTGTGCAACAGCTTCATAGGTCAGCGTGCCGGAACGCGACACGATGCCGACCGAGCCTTCGCGATGAATATGACCCGGCATAATGCCGATCTTGCACTGACCCGGCGTGATCACGCCCGGACAGTTCGGGCCGATCAGACGTGTCTTGGATGTCGACAGCGCGCGCTTTACTTTGACCATATCCAACACCGGAATACCCTCGGTGATACACACGACCAACGGGATTTCCGCATCAATGGCTTCCAAAATTGCATCCGCAGCAAACGGCGGCGGCACATAAATCACAGATGCATTCGCACCCGTTTTTTCGACCGCATCAGCAACGGTGTCGAACACCGGCAAATCAAGGTGCTTGGAGCCGCCTTTACCTGGCGTCACGCCACCGACCATCTGCGTGCCGTACGCAATCGCTTGTTCGGAATGGAAGGTGCCCTGCGCGCCGGTAAAGCCCTGGCAGATGACCTTGGTGTTCTTATCAATGAGAACGGACATCAGCTGGCCTCCTTCACGGCTTTGACAATCTTTTCGGCGGCGTCGCTAAGGTTGTCGGCAGACGTGATTGCGAGACCACTCGCTGCCAAAATTTCTTTGCCCTTTTCGACGTTGGTGCCTTCAAGGCGAACGACCAACGGCACACCGATGTTGACCTCTTTGGCCGCAGCCACAACGCCGTCGGCAATCACGTCACAACGCATGATGCCACCGAAGATGTTGACCAGAATGCCTTCAACGTTCGGATCACCCAAAATGATCTTAAACGCCTCGGTCACCCGTTCCTTGGTGGCGCCGCCACCGACATCCAGGAAGTTCGCCGGATCGCTGCCGTACAGCTTGATGATGTCCATGGTCGCCATCGCCAAACCGGCGCCGTTGACCATGCAGCCGATCTTGCCGTCGAGTTTGATGTAGTTGAGTTCATGCTTGGCAGCTTCGAGTTCTGCCGGATCTTCCTCGTCCTCATCGCGCATCTCTTCGACGTCGGGATGACGATACAGCGCGTTATCATCAAAACCGACCTTAGCGTCGAGCGCAATCACGTCGCCGGCACCGGTGACCACCAGTGGGTTGATTTCAACCATCGAGCAATCCAGATCGGTGAACGCTTTATACAACGCCATGATGAATTTCGACGCCGACTTGATCTGCGCACCTTCGAGACCGAGCCCGAATGCGATTTTGCGGGCGTGAAACGGCATAATGCCGGTCGCCGGATCAATCGCGACTTTAATGATTTTCTCAGGTGTCGCGTGTGCGACTTCTTCGATTTCCATGCCGCCTTCGGTCGATGCCATGAACGTCAACTGCGACGTTTCACGATCGAGCAACATGCCGAGGTAAAGTTCGCGGGCGATGTCGCAGCCTTCTTCGACGTACAGCCGCTTGACCTCTTTACCCGCAGGTCCGGTCTGCTTGGTAATCAAGATATGACCAAGCATCTCTTCGGCGTTTTCTTTAACTTCAGCGACCGTCTTAGAGACCCGCACGCCGCCCTTACCTTCGGGCTTGTCCTTGAAGCGCCCGGCACCGCGGCCACCGGCGTGGATTTGCGACTTCACGACGCAGAGCCCACCGCCCAATGTCTCAGCAGCTTTGACCGCTTCGTCGATGGTGTACGCCACGTGGCCTTTCGGCACGGCAACACCGTACTTAGCAAGCAACTGCTTGCCCTGATATTCGTGAATATTCATGCCCAATCCCCGGTTGTCCCCGCCGGGCACCGCATGTGCGGCAAACCCGGTCGGGTGTTTTTCTCTCGGTCGGTCTATTTTTTAGCCGGCTTCTTTTTCGCTTCAGCTTTGACCTTTTTAACGACGGCGGCCAATTCTTGGACCGCTTTCACTGATTTCTTGAACATCGCGCGTTCCGACGCATCAAGCTTGATCTCAACGATCCGCTCGACGCCGTTCGCACCGATGACCACCGGCACACCGACATAAATGCCTTTAACGCCGTATTCACCGTTCAAATAAGCCGCACACGGCAGCACGCGCTTTTTATCTTTGAGATAGCTTTCCGCCATCGCAATCGCCGACGACGCCGGTGCATAGAATGCCGAACCGGTTTTCAGCAGTGATACGATCTCGCCGCCGCCCATCCGGGTCCGCTGCACGATGTCATCCAACTGCTTTTGCGTGATCCATTTCATCTTCACCAGATCCGGCAACGGAATACCGGCAACGGTGGAATAGCGAACCGACGGCACCATGGTATCACCGTGCCCGCCGAGCACGAACGCGGTGACGTCTTCGACTGAGACGTTCATCGCTTCGGCCAGGAAGTATTGGAACCGCGCGCTGTCCAAAACGCCGGCCATGCCGACGACTTTGTTGTGCGGCAGGCCACTGGCATCCCGCAACACGCCGACCATGACGTCGAGCGGGTTGGTGATGCAGATCACGAAGGCTTTGGGTGCATGTTTTTTAATGCCGGCGCCGACTTGTTCCATGACGCTGGTGTTAATGCCGATCAGGTCGTCGCGGCTCATACCTGGTTTGCGGGCAACACCTGCGGTGACGATAATCACGTCGGCACCTTTGATGCCAGCGTAACCTTTGGTGCCAACCAATTTAGAATCGAAGCCTTCGACCGGCGAGCTTTGCGCGATGTCCAGCGCCTTGCCCTGCGGAATGCCATCTGCGATGTCGAACAAAACAACGTCGCCAAGGTCTTTCAACCCAACCAAATGCGCGAGCGTGCCGCCGATGTTACCGGCGCCGATCAGCGCGATTTTGTTTCTTGCCATGAATAAGTCCTCGTTTGTCACACTACCAGTTGGCTTATTGAACAGCCCCGCCCAAAAAGTCCTCCGAGAGTCGTACCCCCTTTCAAAAAGCAGAGCAAGGTTTCACGGGGTGTTATCAGGGGATTCCCAGGGGTTTTAGGCGCAATAGTCGTCTTAATTGGACTTTTGCGTCCGCTTTTACCTAACAATGCGAAAGTATGGTCGGATTGCGAACAAACTAGGCGCTACGTTGGCCACCTAAGGCTTGCAGCATAAACGTGAACACAGCCGCGATCAGAAGAAATCCAAACGCCACCATGAGACAACCTTCGATCCCACCCCACTGATAGGCCGCACCCGACAACAATGTGCCGAGCAAGCGGCCAACAGCATTGGCCGCATAATAAAAGCCGACGTTGAGAGTGACGCCGTCGCGCTCGGAATACGCCAAGATAAGATACGAATGAACAGCGGAATTCACGGCGAAGACGGCACCAAAAATCGCCAACCCGACAACCAACACAAGCGTCGCCGATAGGCTAGAGAACACGTCAAAACTCAGGCCTGAGATCATCACCAGCGGGGTCAGCGCCAGCAGCACAATCCAAATCGCTGCCGCGCGCACTTCACTGGACCGGCCATCGGGCGAACTTTTAGTGAGCTTTGGCGCGAACGCCTGCACAGCGCCATATCCGATAACCCATAGCGCCATGAAACCGCCGACTTCGTTGAACGTCCAGCCAGCTTGATCATACAGATACACCGGCACGCCGACCACGAACCATACATCGCGGGCGCCGAACAAAAACACGCGCGCGGCAGACAGTAGATTGATGGCCCGGGACTTTGAAAAGATGTCGACCAACTTTGCTTTTTGCGACGCTTTGCCCATGACGGCATCGACAAAGGCCAAAGCCATCACCAAGATCACCGCGAGGAAGCCGGCCATGGCATACAGCCCGCCCGCAAAACCGAGCGTCGACAACAAAACCGCGCCCAGAAAAAACCCAAGCCCTTTGATCGCATTCTTTGATCCGGTCAACAGCGCCACCCACTTGTATAGTGCGCCGTGCGCATCGCTAGGAAGCACCAGTTTGATGGCACTTTTAGAACTCATTTTGGTGAGGTCCTTGGCGACCCCGGAGATTCCCTGCACCAGCAACACATACGTGACGGAGACTGCTGCCGACCAATCGGGCTGCAACGCCGACAGCGCGAATAAGGCTGCGACTTGCATACTCAAGCCCAACGTTAATGTCAGCTTGAGCCCGAACCGACTGGCAATCCAGCCACCGCCCGCATTGGTGACGATGCCCATGAATTCATAAATTAAGAACAGCAGCGCTAATTGAAACGATGAATAGCCAAGGGCATGAAAGTGCAACAGCACCAACATCCTCAGCGCCCCATCACTGAGCATAAAGCCCCAATAGGCAGCCGTGACGATGGCGTAGTTTCGGATATCGAGCATCTTGTGCCTTAGGTTAATTCAACGACTAATTGAGTGGCTAATTAAGTGACTGGGCGACCTTTGCCGTCAATTCGTAAAGCCTTGTCGCGTAGCCCATTTCGTTATCGTACCATGCTAAAATTTTCACCTGCGTGCCTGCCGTGACCATGGTGGTTTGCGCATCAACAATCGCCGAATGCAGGTCGCCACGATAGTCGGTTGAGACCAGCGGTCGCGTTTCAAAGGCAAGGATACCTTTGAGGGCTCCCTCGGCGGCGCTGCGCAAAAGACCGTTCACTTCGTTGACCGAGGTTTCCCGCACAACCTCGAACACGCAGTCGGTGATCGACGCATTCAACAGCGGCACCCGCACGGCGACCCCGTCGAGCTTGCCTTTGAGTTCCGGAAAAATCATCGTGATCGCGGTCGCAGAGCCGGTCGACGTCGGGATTAAATTCAACAATGCCGAACGCGCACGGCGCATGTCCTTCATCGGCTTATCGAGCACGGTCTGTGTATTTGTTACATCGTGGATCGTCGTGATCATGCCGTGCTTGATGCCGATGCCTTCGTGAACAACTTTGACCACCGGGGCCAGGCAGTTCGTGGTGCAGGACGCCGCCGTCACTAAGTCATGAACAGCCGGATCATATAGGTCGTCGTTCACACCCATAACGATATTCAGCGCATCATCTTTAACCGGTGCAGACACCACGATCTTTTTAACGCCGGCCGCATAATACGGCGCCAGGGCTTCGCGGGTTTTGAATTTGCCCGAACACTCGATGACCACATCTATACCCATTGCCGCCCAGTCGACGTCAGCTGGGTTGGCGATGCGCGAATAACTGATCTGCTTGCCGGCGATATCTATACGATCTTCACCCATTGCTTCGACGGCGACCGGCCAACGACCGTGCACGCTGTCAAAAGCCAGCAAGTGCGCCGACATCTCAGCGCTGCCGTTCGGCTCGTTGATGTGCACGATATCCAGCACGCCCGCTCCCCACGCGTTACCCGGCGCAGTCAACGTGTCAGCACGAGCCGGATTAAAGCCCCACGCGGCACGAATCGCCAACCGACCCATACGCCCAAAACCATTAATGGCAACTTTGACCGTCATTTTATTGCGCGTCCTCTCAACATAAAGCCCATTTGTTTGCTGTCATGGCTGGCATCCAACCGGCATTCAAATGAAACTTCAATGACAATCGTCGGCGAAGGTTACTAAGTGACCGTAACAAATTCACCGAGCGTTATTTATCAAAATATTCTTTTTGGTGCGACTGAGCGATATAGTCCGCAGACTGCATTTCCATCAGCCGTGACACGGTGCGTTCAAATTCAAATGCGCCATCGCCTTCGGTATACAGTTCGATCGGCGGCACGGCAGCCGTACAGATCAGGTTGACCTTGGCTTCATACAGCGCATCGATCAGCGTCACGAAACGTTTTGCCTCGTTTCGGTTATGCGGGCCGAGTTTCGGAATGCCGCTGATCATCAGCGTATGAAAGCGCCCGGCGATGGCAAGGTAATCGCCAGGACCGAGCGGCTTTGCGCACAATTCGTCAAAGTCGACGAACGCCACGCCTTCAGCCGTCTTGGCAATATGCACCTCGCGCCCGTTCACGATAAGTGTGGTCGGATTTGCCGTCGCACCGACGGTCAAGCTGGCAAAATCTTCATCCAACTTTTGCCGTGCTGCTTCGTCATCGGGGCTCAGATATGCCTCCATACCCTTAAGACGTTCCAAGCGATAATCGCGCGCCGCCGACACCTCCATGACCGCCATTCTATCCATCAAGATATCGATAAACGGCAAGAAGCGTTCGCGCTGTAAACCGTCTTTATACAAGTCTTTCGGGTGCCGGTTTGAGGTCGCAACGACCACCGCACCGGCGGCGAACATCGCTTCGAACAAACGCCCTAAGATCATCGCATCGGCAATGTCGGTTACATGAAATTCGTCAAAGCACAGCAGCCACGCTTTATCGACGATGACCCGCGCCAACGCCTGCACGGCATCTTTTTCACCGCCAACACGGCCGGCTTTTTGGGCTTCGCGGAACGCATGCAGACGGCGATGCACTTCTTGCATAAATGCATGAAAGTGGACGCGTTGTTTTTGCTCGACCGGGGCATGCTCAAAAAACAAATCCATGACCATGGACTTGCCGCGCCCGACACCACCCCACAAATACAGGCCCTTTGGCGACGGTTGCGGCTTGGCGCCTATCCCAAGGCGCGCCGCCCAGCCTTGCTTGCCCATCTGCCCCCGATACGTCGACAGCGATTGGCCAAGCGCATCCAGTGTATCCATTGCATGTGCCTGCGCTGCGTCTGCATTGATCGCACCGCTATCGACGAGGGCAAGGTATTCCCGTTTTGGCGAAGACATTGACGTGCGCGCCTGTGTTGTCAGCCCGCGGCGCGTGCCGACACGGCACCCGTGGCAAACATCGTTTCCATCTCGCGCCGCGCACGATACGCCGCGCTGTCCGCCGGTGCTTCAACGTCAGTCCAGCAGATCACCGCATCTTTAGGCAACGGATGCTTTAGGGTGACCCCGTGCGCCAAGCCAATCGGCACCGCGCCGACATCCCGAGACTCCGTCGCAGCCATTAAGCGGCCCCATACCGTAAAGCCACCTTCGCCGTCTAATGTCTCGCCTGCTTCAAGATCGCGTTTGGCGACCGCGACCACATCGCCGGTCCAGCCACGCGGTGCCCCCGTGGGCAGCCCCATCAGTCCGGCCCAAGCAACGCTTATACCAAGCTCCAACCCGATCAGATGATACGGGCGCCACATCGCCGAATACTGACCGCTATCATCGGTCAAAAGGCCGTAATCAGCAAAGCAGCGTTTAACGTAATCGCTCGGCGCTTCAAACGTCACATAGACACCCCAGCGTAGATCGTCAGCGATGTCTTGCCCGTCGCGGGCTCGGCTTGAGACGACCTCAACCTGGCCTTTATGATCCAAAACCCCACCGGCACTTTTCGGAATCAACGTAGAGGCGAGCTTCGACGTGCCACATGGCGGAAATGCGAGACCACCGCCCGGCACGCTCAGTTCACACGCGTTGGCAACGGCGGCCATTTCAATCGCCGACTTGGTGCCGTCCAAAAACGAGTTAAACATTTTCGCGTTCATGCCGCTGGCCGCCGCACGCTCGGCGGTGAGGCCGTAGTAATCCCACACCGTGTCCGGCGTCGAATAATGGAACTCCGGCATATACAAGGTACCCTTGCCGGCAGCGACGACTTCAAAGCCAGCAGCCCGTGCCCAATCCACCTGCTCGGCAATCAATGAAGGTTGATCGCCATAGGCCAACGTATAGACGACACCAGCCTGATCGGCTTTGTGCTTCAACAGCGGCCCAACCAAAACGTCGGCTTCGACATTGACCATCACCACGTGGCGACCCCGCTCGAATGCAGAGAGCGCATGGCGAACACCGACCTCAGGAACGCCAGTAGCTTCGATCACAACATCGAGGCCGCCTGCGTTAATAAGGCCCTCGCTATCATCGGTCACCCAGGTGCTGCCCTGCGCCAATGCCTTTGCCGCTGACGTGGCGTCAAACTGTTCTTCGGGCCAACCGGTCTCGGTCAACGCGGCACGCGCACGCTTGGTATCCAAATCGGCAAGAGCCAAAAGATGCAAGCCGGGTGTGCGACGCACTTGCGACAGGAACATGGTGCCGAACTTACCGGCACCGATAAGACCAACGCGGAGCGGACGGTCCTGTTCGGCCCGTTCGCCCAATAGGTGACTGAGATTCATGATTGCCTCCGTAATCTGAGGCGCACTGTAACATTGCGGACGGCGGCTTGAAATACCGCTGAACCGACGACGGAAACTAGCCGGATTGAGCGTCCAACATCATGCGTGCGGTCTCCCGATCCCCTTCGTGAGGACTGTTCATGAGCGCCCTCGTGACACCCTCAATATCGGCGGCGCTGCGGTTTTGGCTCAACTTCAGTTTGCTCTCGATATTTTCTATCGGCATCTCAAACGCAACGATCGCTTTAAGCTGACGCTGGATGCGTTCCTCAGTTAGGCGCTCCATCGACCAATTGCCGGTCTCAGGGCTTTCGAACGCCGCCACCAAGTCGGCCAATGCGGCGCGGGCCGCCGTCATGTCATCCATCGCCATCGGACAACCGTGCACATGCACAGCCGCATAGTTCCACGTCGGCACCATTTCAGGCGTGTCATACCATGTCGGTGACACATAGGCGTCGGGACCCGAGAAAATCGCCACCGCCGGGGTTTTGCCGTCGAACGTTTTCCAATGCGGGTTGGCGCGCGCCACGTGGCCGATCAAGCAAGGTCCCGACGGGGTATCGCGGATCAACAACGGTAGGTGCGTTACCTCAGGCGGCGCCCCCGATGAAGAAGACGTCATCAAGATCGCGAACGGGTGGGCTTTAATAATGTCAGCGGCTTTGGCCGTATTCGGATCAGCGAAATGGTTCGGAATATACATGGTCATGTCCGTCGGTCGTTGTCGGGGCGGCGCGCTGTTCCTATAGTGCCGGGAACGAGGCTTTATGTGCGGGATAAATGGCTCCCCCGCGAGAGCCGTTTTGCGTGAGTATTATAGAGCCATTTTTTTCAAATACGGGAGCACATCATGGACGAAGACGTCTTCAACATGCAGGTTCGGAAATTTCTCAAAAACGTCGGCGTCACGTCGCAGCGCGAGATCGAAACCGCGGTCCGCGACGCCCTCGCATCGGGCAAACTGACCGGTAGCGAAAGTATCAACGCCAAAGTAACTCTGAAAATCGAGTCCCTGGGCCTTGAGACCGACATCACCGGCGCGATTGATTTGAAGTAATTGCTTTAGCCGAGACACACCCTTCGAGACGGCCTGCGGCCTCCTCGAAGGATGTGGTTTTTCTTTAGCGCCGCTGCACCAGTGCCTTTTTGATTTCGGCAATCGCCTTACCTGGGTTCAGACCCTTCGGGCAGGTGTTGGTGCAGTTCATGATGGTGTGACAACGGAACAAGCGGTACGGATCGTCAAGATCATCCAAACGCTTGCCGGTTGCTTCATCCCTGGAATCTGCAATCCAACGATAGGCTTGCAGCAGCACGGCCGGGCCTAAATAACGGTCACCGTTCCACCAGTAGCTCGGGCACGATGTCTGGCAGCAGAAGCACAAAATACATTCCCAAAGACCATCAAGCTTTTCGCGCTCTTCAGGGCTTTGCAAACGCTCCGTGGTCGGCGCCTGCGTATCGGCCTGCAACCAAGGCTCAATTGAGCGGTATTGCGCATAGGGCACATTGAGGTCCGGCACCAAGTCCTTGATCACCGGCATATGCGGCAGTGGATAAACTTTGATGTCGCCGTCGACCTCAGCGATTGCCTTGGTGCATGCCAAGGTGTTTGTGCCGTCGATGTTGAACGCGCACGACCCGCACACGCCTTCGCGGCAAGACCTGCGGAATGTCAGCGTTGGATCGATCTCGTTTTTGATTTTAATCAAGCCGTCCAAGATCATCGGACCACACTTGTCGAGATCAACTTCGTAGCTGTCCATACGCGGCGTCTCGCCGCTGTCCGGATCCCAGCGGTAAACCTTGAAGGTCTTAACGTTGCTCGCGCCGGAGGTCTTATAGGTTTTGCCCTCGGTGATTTTCGAGTTCGCCGGCAGCGTAAATTCAACCATATCGCAAACCTTTTCCGTTCTTAAACGATCAGTACACGCGCTTTTTAGGCTCGATGTAGTCGACCTCGTCGGTCAACGTGTAGGCGTGCACGGGACGGTACGTCATCTCGCACTTGCCGGCTTCATCGATCCAAGCCAATGAATGCTTCATCCAGTTCTTATCGTCACGATCAGGATAATCTTCGTGCGCATGCGCACCCCGGCTTTCGTGACGCGCTTCGGCAGAATAAAGCGTGGCAACGGCGTTCGGCACCAAGTTAGTGAGTTCGAGTGCTTCAACCAGATCCGAGTTCCAGATCATCGAGCGGTCATGGACCTTTAGCTCGGTCATCTTAGACGTGACGGCATCGAGCTTATCGACACCTTCTTTCAAAACCTCAGACGTGCGGAATACGGCTGCGTTGTTTTGCATGACCCGCTGCAGTTCGTCGCGGATCACCGCGGTCGGCAGGTTGCCGTCGGCATGGCGCACTTTGTCCATCCGCGCGATCGCCTTATCCGCAGACGCTTCGTTAAGCGGCGGCAGCGTCGCACCCGGCTTGACCAATTCGGCTGCGCGAATAGCTGCTGCACGACCGAACACGACGATATCCAGCAACGAGTTGGTGCCCAACCGGTTGGCACCGTGCACCGAAGCCGATGCACATTCGCCGATCGCCATCAGGCCTGGATTGACCCGGTCCGGCTCATCGGCCGTCGGGCGCAACACTTCGGCGCGATAGTTGGTCGGCACGCCGCCCATGTTGTAGTGCACCGTCGGCAACACCGGGATCGGGTCTTTGGTCGCATCGACGCCGGAGAAAATCCGCGCCGTCTCGGTGATACCCGGCAGACGTTTTTGCAAAACGTCGCCACCCAAGTGTTCCAAGTGCAAGAAAATGTGATCTGCTTCGGGGCCGACACCGCGACCTTCACGAATTTCCATGGTCATGGCGCGGGACACCACGTCGCGGCTGGCCAAGTCTTTGGCCGTCGGCGCGTAGCGTTCCATAAAGCGCTCACCCTCGGAATTGGTCAGGTAGCCGCCTTCGCCGCGAGCGCCCTCGGTGATCAGGCAGCCGGCCGGAAAAATACCGGTCGGGTGGAACTGAACGAATTCATGATCTTGCAGCGGAATGCCGGCGCGTGCCGCCATGCCGTTGCCGTCGCCGGTGCAGGTGTGCGCCGACGTCGCCGAGAAATACGCACGGCCATAACCACCGCTGGCCAGCACCGTCATATGAGCCTGGAAACGGTGGATCGTCCCATCATCCAAATTCCAAGCGACGACGCCTTGGCAGGCACCTTCGTCATCCATGATCAGATCGATGGCGAGATATTCAACGAAGAATTCTGCATCGTTTTTGAGCGACTGCTGATACAGCGTGTGCAAAATCGCATGCCCGGTCCGGTCGGCCGCGGCACAGGCGCGTTGCACCGGCTTTTCGCCGAAGTTGGCCATGTGGCCACCGAATGGACGCTGATAAATCTTGCCCGCTTCAGTGCGCGAGAACGGTACGCCGAAATGCTCAAGCTCATAAATCGCCGGCACCGCTTCACGGCACATGTATTCGATGGCGTCTTGGTCACCCAACCAGTCGGCACCTTTTACGGTATCGTACATGTGCCAGATCCAGCTATCCTCGGCCATGTTGCCGAGCGACGCACCGATGCCGCCCTGGGCTGCAACGGTGTGCGAGCGTGTCGGGAACACCTTGGTGATACACGCGGTCTTAAGGCCGGCAGCGGCCATGCCCAAAGTTGCGCGCAAACCGGCGCCGCCGGCGCCGATGACGATGACGTCGTATTTATGATCGATAATCTCGTAAGATTGAGACATACGTGAATTAACTCCCGAAGGTCAGGCGGATCACCGCGAATACGGCACTCCCGGCCAAAAGTACGGCGGCGAACTTCATGACGATCAGCGAGGTCAGTTTAACAGCCTCGCCATGCACGTAATCCTCGATGATGACCTGAAGGCCGAGTTGTGCGTGATAGAACATGCAGCCGATCAGCAGCACCAATAAAAGCGGATTGTAATGTGTGCCGACCCACGCCTTGAAGGTCGAAAGGTCCGCACCAATAACACTGGTCACAGCGAACACGAACCAAAGTGCCAACGGGATCAAGGCAACCCCGCTTACCCGCTGGACCCAGAAATGGTGCGCGCCTTCTTTGTTTGAGCCGAGGCCGCGAACGCGACCCAGTTGTGAACGCATTTCCATGATCAGCCTCCCACCATAAATGCCATGATGATGGTGATCACGCTGAGCACCACTGAGACGATCAACACCGCATAGCCGCTGATCGTCAATTGCGTCATCTCGAAGCCCCAACCGGCATCCCAAGCCAAATGCCGGATGCCGTTGGCGAGGTGATACCACAGCGAAAACACGACGCCGAACAGCACTAATATCCCGAGCCATGAGCCGAGGATCGCCTGTGCCGTCGCGAACGCGTCCGAACCATAGGTCGCGGCCATCAGCCAATACGTCAGCAAGAACGCCCCAAAACACAAAACCACCCCGGTGATGCGATGCGTGATCGACAAAATGGAGGTGATTTGCGGTTTGTATACCTGCAGGTGAGGCGAGAGCGGGCGATTTCGTGTCGTCATATGAAATGCCTTTCCTGAGCGCCGCGCCTGAACGGGTGTGCGGCAAAATTCATGACGTAAGTGGTAAACCGCACCCCCAGCCAAGTCAACGCCGCTAGGTGCGTTGCAGCATATTTGCTGGCCGCAGATATATCGGGCCAACAGCTCAGAAAAGGTCTCATCGGGCCGTCTCGAAAAATGACGGCAGCCGACAAAGTTTTGAACCCATTGGCTTTTTTAACAATCGGCAAAAAACTGCCCCCAACTGCTTGTGCATATCCTGTGGATGACATGGGGATAACCTTCTCGGTTTTGCACAGAAAACTGTATTTGTACCCATGATTCATCGTAGCGGGCTTGACCCGACAGGCGCATCCTGCAGGTGCACGCAAGTGCGTCGTCGCGGTGTTCATTGGGCAACCAGGGATCATCGGTCTTGGTGGAAGACGGCGGGACATCTGGTCCGCCGTCTCGCGCCGGGACGCCTTTTGACGCTTACGGGCTGACTTTGGTCACCCGTTCCAATGACTCGCTGCCCAGGTGAGTCAACGGTATGCGCCGAGGGTGACGTCGTGTTTTCGGTGTCGGTCGTGCAAACGAACGGCGTCGGCAGTGCGGAAGGGGGTCGATCTCTGCCCAGGGTGCGTCCCCTCCCGTCACTTTAAGACATGGCCGCATGCGTGCGAACGGAGCCTGGCCGGCTCCAAGAGGCGTCAGCTGCACCTACCCAGAGGTGCGCGGTAAAGGTTTCCCAGGACCGATACCACTGACGCCTCTTTTATATGCGCAACCGATTCTTTGGATCAAATGAAACCGTTGCCGCGTCCGCGATATATTACGTGCTATCGTGGCATCAGCACCCAATAGTCGAAATCCAACAGCACTGATGGCAGATACTTGCCATCCGCATCCTTATAGGTGTGCTCTGTCGTCGGCTGATCTTTGGTCGCAACCGTGCGCACCCGGATCGCCCCCACGTCGCGCCGCCCCGGGATCTCTGCGGCATCGAGAATTTCTGACCACGCAAACACGGTGTCGCCCGCAAAAACGGGATTGGCATGTGTCCCGGCATTTATCGCCGCAATCTTGAATGCGTTGCCGAGCCCGTTAAACGACAGCGCACGCGCAATCGATATCACGTGACCGCCGTACACCAATCTGCGCCCGAAACGGCCGGATGCCTGCGCAAACTGATTGAAGTGCACTTTGGCGGTGTTTTGATACAGCCGGGTCGCCATCATGTGCTCCGCCTCTTCGATGGTCGTCCCGTCGACGTGATCGATCCGCTCGCCGACACGGTAATCACCGAAGCGATGCGGACTGCCCGCCCGTTTGGTGTCATATGCTGAGAGATCAAGACCATCCGGCACATGCAAATCCGCCACGTCGACGGTGGGCGCCAGAGACGGCAACACGGGGTCGGGTGCTGCGTTCGTTGCGTCACGTTTATTGATCATCACCCACCGCACGTACGAAACCACAGTCTCGCCTCGCTGATTGATGCCGGTCGAGCGCACATAGACAACGCCGGTCTTGCCGTTGGAGTTTTCTTTCAGCCCGATCACTTCAGAATCCGCGCTCAGGGTATCGCCCGCATACACCGGCACGCCGAAAACGCCTTCGCCGTAGCCCAGATTGGCGACGGCATTTAGTGAAATATCGGGCACGGTCTTACCAAACACCACATGAAAAGTAAGCATGTCGTCTATCGGCTGTGCCGCAAACCCGATCGCCCGCGCGGCCTCTGCCGACGACGTCAGCAAAAACCGACCACCGTACAACGCGGTGTATAACGCAACATCCCCATCTGTCACCGTGCGCGGTGTCGCGTGCGTCAGCACTTGGCCGACGGTAAAATCCTCGAAATAGTTACCGGGCTGGGTTTTATCGGATGATGTCACGCCTAGGCCTCGCGCGATTGAATATTTTCATGCATCGCCATCAACCGTTGCGCTTCAGCGACGTGCAAATTTTCGATCAGTTTACCATCAACCACGACCAAGCCTTGGCCGGCCTTGGCAGCTTCACCATGAGCAGCGATAATCTTCTCCGCCCACGCGACCTCGGAGTCTAAAGGCGCAAAAACCTGGTTCGCGATATCAATGGTTTTTGGGTGGATGAGGGTTTTACCGTCCATGCCCAAATCACGGCCTTGCACGCACGACGCCCGAAATCCTTCATCATCAGAAAGATCCAAATGCACACCGTCCAAGATCGCGATCCCGGCCGCACGCGCCACCATGATGCAATGTTCAAGTGCATATAGGAACGGTGTCCGGTCCGGCGTGTGACGGCAACGGAGATCTTTAGCAAGATCGCTGGTGCCCATAGCGAAACATCCCACGCTTGGGTCAGCGAAAGCAATTTCGCGCGCATTCAAGATACCCAAGGGCGTTTCCATCATGCACCAGATGCTCAACGTCGCCGGCGCACCAGCATCATCCAATATGCCGCGCGCCGTCTGCACCGTCTCAGCAGTTTCGACTTTCGGCAGCACCACCGCATCTGCACCCATCACGGCGACGGCGCGGAGGTCTTCTGTGCCCCAGTCGCTGTCCAGGCTGTTCACACGAACAGCGATTTCACGGGGTCCGTAGCCTCCTTCGGCGAGCGCGCTGGCAATGCCGCTGCGGGCTTCGGCCTTGGCTTCGGGGGCGACGGAATCTTCAATGTCCAAAATCAGCGCATCAGCGCCCAGGGTACGGCCTTTTTCAAGGGCGCGGGCGTTCGAGCCCGGCATATAAAGCACGGAACGGCGCGGGCGCATGGCGGCATCATTGGTCACGGGAGACTCCTAAACATTTTTAAAATTTATTCAGACAATCTGTCTTGTGCGGTGCAAGAAACTACAATCGCCGGGCGGAGTGTGGCAAGCTCGGCGCATGGATGTTCTATCTGTGCAATCACACGTCACTTGGGGCTATGTCGGTAATGCCGTTGCGGTGCCGACGGCGCAAGCTTTGGGGGTCAACATTTGGCCGATCAATACGGTGCGGCTTGCGCATCATCCAGGCCACACTTCAGCGCTTGGAAAACCCTGGCGTTCGGTCACCGCTGCGGACGAAATCGGCGGCCTGATGCAGGGCGCGCTGACGCAAATCAGCGGCCCGGCTGCGCTTCAAATCGGGTATCTGGGCCATGCCGAACAAGGTATGAAAGCGTTAAACATACATGAAGCCGCCGCTTCGGGCGACCGCAACATCCCACTGTACCTCGACCCGGCGTTCGGCGACGACGCTGAAGGAATCTATGTCAGCGCCGATATCGTTGATTTTTATAAGACCGTCGCCCTGCCCCGCGCCGATGTGCTGATGCCCAACCGGTTCGAACTCGCACACCTCAGCGGGCAACCTATCGAGACCGCCGACGATGCGGTCCACGCCGCCCGGGCAGTTATAGATTTAGGCCCGCAAATGGTTTTAGTGTCGTCGGCGCCCGTCGCCGGTGACCAAATCGGCAATCTTTTAATCACCCGCGAAAATGCTTGGATTGCCGCTGTGCCACGCCTCAAGTTGCACGCGAAAGGCACCGGCGACATGCTCAGCGCCGCTTTCGTCGCCTTGAGTTTGACAGGGCATTTAGCGGGCGCAAACCCGCCCGACGCGCTGCAACGTGCCGTCTCGCTGGTGCACTTAGCTGCCAAAGATGCGGCGAAACGCGGCCTCGTAGAGATGGATGTGCCCAGCGCCCTTAAGGTATTAGGTTCAGCCATGAACCTAATACCTGCTGAACCGCTTGATGCCGGGCGTCACGGTGTGTGAAGAGTATCACCTTACAATTTGTCAGGTTGTTGCAATCGGCGCCGCGTATAGTTTGTACTAAGGGCATGTTCGCTGACGAGGGACCACCTTCTTGAGTGACTATCTTAGACACGTATCGATTATGATCGTCGATGATCAGGAATTTAACGCTAAGATACTTCGGCAGATGCTGCGGGTCTTAGGGGCGTCGGATATCCGTATTTTCAATAACGGCGAAGACGCTTGGGAAGATTTCAAAAAACGTCCGGTCGACTTGGTGATTACCGATTGGCAAATGAAACCAATGAACGGCCTGAAACTGACCTCGTTAATTCGCAAAAGCCCCGACAGTCCGAATGTTTTCGTCCCCGTAATCCTCGTCACCGCTTACCGTGAGCGCGAGCATGTGTTCAAAGCGCGCGACGCAGGCGTCACGGAATACGTGGTCAAACCAGTTTCGCCAAAAGGTTTATTCAGTCGGGTTGAAGCGGTGATCGAACGCCCGCGCCGTTTCGTGCGCGTCGGCGAATTCTTCGGCCCGGATCGACGTCGCCATACGAAGGAATTCAATGGCGCAGACCGCCGCGACCAAGAAGTGTTAGACAGCAGGCCAAAGATCGATCCGGCCATCGCCGCTGCCGCACGCAAGCGCGAAATGGGCCAAGAAGAAATCAACAACACCTTCAATCCGAACGACGTGCCCCTGAAAGAAGCAACTGCAGACTGAGCCTGGACCTCGTCCACGCCCAGCCCGCACTTTGATGCTTTAGCCTAATGTAAATTAGGCTGCGTTCTTCATGTATTGACCGATCAACGTTTCGGCAATTTGCACCGTGTTCAGCGCAGCACCTTTGCGAAGGTTATCGGAAACCACCCACATGCTGAGGCCACTGTCGACGGTCGGATCAATCCGCAGACGGCTGATGTAAACGTCATCTTCGCCGGCGCAATCGGTTTGCGTGACGTAGCCGCCATCCACCCGTTCGTCCAAAACAGTGATGCCGGGCGCATTACGCAATGCCTTGCGCGCCGTGTCTTCGTCCAACGGATTGGCGAATTCAAGCGTGACCGCCTCGCCGTGACCGACGAACACCGGGACGCGCACGCACGTTGCATGCACTTTGATGGCTGGGTCGAGAATTTTCTTGGTCTCGACCATCATCTTCCATTCTTCTTTGGTCGCACCGTCATCCATGAACTTGTCGATGTGCGGGATGCAGTTGAATGCGATCTGCTTGGTGAACTTCTGCTGGTTTTGTTCGGCCGTCTGATTGGCATAGATGCCTTTGGTCTGATTATACAGCTCATCCATCCCTTCCTTGCCGGCACCCGACACGGATTGGTAGGTCGATACGATACAGCGCGTGATCTGTGCCAAGTCATGCAATGGCTTCATCGCCACAACCAGCTGAATGGTCGAGCAGTTCGGGTTCGCGATGATACCCTTTTTGCTATACTCGGCGATGGCTTCGGGATTCACTTCGGGGACCACCAACGGCACGTCCGGGTCCATCCGCCAATGCGACGTGTTGTCGACAACGACTGCGCCCGCCGCCGCCGCTTTCGGGCTGTATTCGGCAGACACCGCAGCACCGGGCGACGACAACACGATGTCGGTACCTTTGAAATCGAACTTGGCGAGATCTTGGACGACCAAGATCTCGTCTTCGCCGTAGCTGACTTCACGTCCGACCGAACGCGCCGACGCCAACGCGACGACCTCGTCTGCCGGGAAGTTGCGTTCCGCCATGATCTGTAAAAGCTCTCGGCCCACGTTTCCCGTGGCGCCGACGACGGCAACTTTGTAACCCATTATTCTAACTCCTTTTCGGGGCCCACCAAATCGGCCAAAATCTGCCCGAGTGGTCCGCGCGCCGTACATATGTTTTCGGCCCGCGGAATTTCCAGCGGGCCGTTTCATCAAAACACGAAAAGCCGCCCGCTAGTGCAGGGTTTTGGTCTTATTCGTGGTAATCGGCGCAAAAAACATGTGTTGATCCTTGCAAGGCGGTTGATCCCGCCTGAAAACGGGCAGACCATACAGCGCGTTTTGAAAATTCGCAAGTATTTCACGCGCATTTCCAACTCGCCGACACACGCCTTAAGGAGGCTCCATGCTCATCCGTTATCTGGCCCTGATCTTTGCCTGCCAGTTGATCGGCGAGACCATAAATGTCGCAAGCGGCATCCCGGTGCCGGGGCCGGTGATCGGGATGGTCATTTTATTCACCGGTCTGATGGTAAAGCGCGGTCTACCAAAAGACCTGGAAATTACAGCGGGCGGCTTACTCAAACACTTGGCGCTGCTGTTCGTACCGGCAGGCGTCGGTGTGATGCTGCACGTGCCACGCTTAGCCGACGAATGGTGGCCGGTATTGTTGGCGTTGGTGCCGGGCACGTTGATCACCATCGCCGTGTCGGCACTGATCGTGCAGCGCCTGGGCCGCGCCACCCTCAGCGAGGAGGACCGGGTATGACGCCGCCTGATCTCGCTGAAATCTGGGTGTATTTATCTGAAAAGCCGCTGACCGGGCTAACACTGACGCTCTGCGCCTATGCCGCCGGCGACTGGCTTTACGAGAAGACCGGGCGGCATCCGCTGCTGAATCCCGTCCCCATCGCGATTGCGTTGATCGCCGGTCTGCTATGGCTGACCGACGTGCCCTATGCGGACTATTTCGAGGGTGCGCAGTTCGTGCATTTTTTACTGGGTCCGGCCACCGTCGCACTGGCGGTGCCACTGTATCAGCACTTGGCTGAACTCAGAAAGTCCGGCCCGGCGTTGATCGTCGGCATCCTGGCCGGATCGATCACCGCCAGCGGATGCGCGGTCGGCTTCGCCTGGCTCGGCGGCGCCAGTACCGAAACCTTGTTGTCGATCGCACCGAAATCCGTCACAGCCCCGATCGCCATGGGCATTGCCGAGCAGTTAGGCGGCCTGCCGTCCCTGACCGCCGTGCTGGTGATCCTCACCGGCATCACCGGCGCGCTGTTCGGCCCGCTGGTGTTGAATCTGGTCCGCATCAAAGACTGGCGTGCGCGCGGCTTGGCATTGGGCGTCGCGTCGCACGGCATCGGCACCGCCCGCGCGCTTCAGGTCAACCCCATCGCCGGCGCCTTCGCCGGCCTCGCCATGGGCCTCAACGGTTTGGCGACGGCGATCCTGTTGCCGTTGATTTTTGCGTTGGTTTTTTAAGTGTCATGCATTTATTGACACACAATGTGTCAAGCTATACATTACATAAGTGATTGGTTCATTTCGCAGCAAGAAGCTCAAACGCCTGTTCGAAAAAGGGCTACCCGGTGCTGTGGGGGCAGATATATCCGACCGTGCATCGTTGCTTCTTGACCAACTAGACGCCGCCATAAAACCGGAAGATATGAATATCCCAGGCGGCGGCTTTCACACATTACGCGGTAAGCCGAAGCGCTACAGCGTCCACGTCAATGGGAACTGGCGCATCACATTCGAATGGCGCGACGGAGATGCCATTCGCGTTGATATAGAGGATTATCACTGATGGCAGAGTTCAGCGTCAAAAGGCCAGTTCTGCGTCAACCGACGCATCCGGGCCAAGTGCTCAAACGCCAAGTTTTTCCAGCGCTCAATTTAGACATTAAGGCTGCCGCAAAAGCTTTGGGGATCAGCCGCAATACTTTACACGGCCTTATCCGCGACGCATCGCCGAACCGCATGACGGCACCGATGGCGTTGCGGGTCGCGAAACTCTGCGGCAACGACGCCGAGATGTGGTTAAATATGCAGCGCACGTTTGATCTTTGGGAGGCACGCCGAGATCAAACCACAAAAGACGCTGTAGCTAAAATCCCGACAATGGTCGCTGCTGAATAGGCTGCCTTAAGCCGCGAGTTTATCCAACTCAGCGCAGACCTTTTCGCCCATTTGCTGGGTGGAAACGAGGGTCATACCGTCTTGCATGATGTCGCCGGTACGGAAGCCCGCGTCGAGGACATTGGCGCAAGCTTTCTCCAGCATGTCGGCATCTTCGCCCATATCGAACGAATAGCGCAGGCACATCGCGAACGACAGCACCGTCGCCAACGGGTTGGCTTTACTTTCACCGGCGATATCGGGGGCCGAGCCGTGTACCGGCTCGTATAAGGCACGGCGGCGACCGCTTTCATCGGCGGCACCCAACGAGGCCGACGGCAACATGCCGAGCGAGCCACTCAGCATCGCCGCGCAATCGGACAGCACATCGCCGAACAGGTTGTCGGTCACGATGACATCGAACTGCTTGGGCCAACGCACCAATTGCATGGCGCAGTTGTCAGCGTACATGTGATGCAATTCGACCTCGGGATAGTCCTTGCCGACCTCGGTCGCAATCTTGCGCCAGAATACGCCGGTTTCCATCACGTTGGCTTTTTCAACGCTGTGCAATTTCTTGCCGCGCTTCATGGCCAGATCAAATGCGGCGCGCACGACACGCTCGATCTCGTCATGGGTATACGCCGTGGTGTCGACGCAACGTTCCTTACCCTCGTACGTCTGCATGCCTTTCGGCTGGCCAAAATAGGTGCCGGACGTCAATTCGCGGACAATCATGATATCGAGGCCGGATACGACGTCGTTCTTCAGCGACGATGCTTCTGCCAATGCAGGCATGCAGGTCGCCGGGCGCAGGTTAGCGAATAAATCCATTTCTTTGCGCAGCCGCAGCAGGCCCGCTTCGGGACGCACATCGCGCGCAACGTTATCCCATTTTGGGCCGCCGACGGCACCCAACATCACCGCGTCGACACCCATCGCTTTCGCCATGGTCTCATCAGCCAGTGACGTCTTGTGCACGTCATACGCTGAACCGCCAACTAAGTCGTCTTCGATGTCGAACGAGACGTGGCGGCGCTTATCCATCCAATCGACAATGCGCTTCACTTCACCCATCACCTCGGGCCCGATACCGTCACCCGGCAACATCAGCAGTTTCTTATTGGCGGCCATTTTTTGTTTCTCCCCTCAGATCATCCTTCGAGACGCCGCTTTGCGGCTCCTCAGGATGAGGTATTCAAAATAGACCTCATCCTGAGGAGGCCCACAAAGGGCCGTCTCGAAGGATAAGCCCCAACAGATTACTCAGCCGCGTTGATGTTCATCCACGGCTGGCTTTGATCGCGGGTGGACTCGAACCCGCCGATCTTGTCGTCGTTTTTCAGCGTGAGGCCGATATCGTCCAGCCCTTCGAGGAGGCATTTTTTCTTAAACGGGTCGATCTCAAACTTGATTTCGCCGCCGTCAGGGCCGGTGATGGTTTGTGATTCCAAATCAACGGTCAAAGTTGCGTTGGCACCACGCTCCGCATCTTCCATCACCTTCGCCCAATCTTCCGGCGGCAAGGTGATCAGCAACATGCCGTTTTTAAACGAGTTGCCGTAAAAAATGTCGGCAAAGCTGGGCGCGATCACGCATTGGATACCGTAGTCCTGCAAAGCCCAAGGCGCATGTTCCCGCGACGATCCACAGCCGAAGTTTTCGCCGGCGACTAAAATCTTTGCATCACGATAAGCCGGCTTATTGAGGACGAAATCTTCAACCTCGTTGCCGTCATCATCGAAACGATATTCGTGGAACAAATGTTTGCCCAGCCCCGTACGCGCGATGGTCTTAAGGAACTGCTTGGGAATGATCATGTCGGTGTCGACGTTGATCATGTTCATCGGCGCAGCCGAACTCGTCAGTTTTTCAAATTTATCCATCGTAGGTTTCCTCCTCTGGAATCCATTCCATCACGCAGTTTTTTGAACGACTTTCTCACCCGCCAAGATTTTGCTGGAAAGCCGATTGACCTCCAACGGCAACGGGCACGACCAGCGCGGCGCATACGCACAACACGGGTTATACGCAAAATTAAAATCGAGCACGAGCCGACCGTCTTCGATCTGACCCAAATCAGCCCCTTTGATGCCGTCCAGCAAATAGCGACCTTCACCATACGTCTCAGACCCGTTGGTGGCGTCGGTGAAAGCCAAAAACAGGCCGCCACCGTAGCCGTCGATCCAATGCACGGTTAGCTCGCGGCCAAGTTTTTCAGCCAAACCGATGGTCTCAAACGCGGGCGTCAGCGTGAGCGGGCCATCGTCCATCAACGCGATTGTTTGGGGTGTGAAATCGACGGCATCGCTGATGCCGACCAAAAACCGAAACGCCGGGTCATAATCAAAATAAGCGAGTTCTTTCAATGTCGCTTGCTGATCACTGCTGAGCGGTGAGGCGGCGTGAGACTTAAACAGATCATCACGCACCGCGCGCCAGCCCGTCCACGCCTGTGCCCCATGATTGGGCACGGCGCGGATGCCTGCATATGTCTCAGAGACACGGCGGCGCCAGTCTGCGAGCGCAGCCATATCCTTCACGGCGTGAGTTTGGCGATCCATCATCAGACCCGTCAGGTCAGATCGCGCACATCCGCAAGATGTCCGGTGACCGCAGCAGCGGCTGCCATTGCGGGGCTGACCAAGTGGGTCCGGCTTTTCGGGCCTTGACGGCCTTTAAAGTTGCGGTTCGACGTGGACGCGGAACGCTGACCTGGCGCAAGCTGATCGGCGTTCATGCCAAGGCACATTGAGCAACCTGGCTCGCGCCATTCCCAACCGGCTTCGATCAGGATCTGGTCGAGACCTTCTTCCTCGGCCATTTCTTTAACGAGACCGGAGCCCGGCACCATGAGTGCCTGCACGCCCGGCGCTACTTTGCGCCCTTTGCAGATTTCTGCGACGGCGCGAATGTCTTCGATTCGGCCATTCGTGCACGATCCCACGAACACCAAGTCGACTTTAATGTCGCTGATTTTCATACCCGGCGTCAGGCCCATGTAATCGAGCGCAGTCTGCGCAGATTCCCGCTTGGCGTCACTGGCAAAGCTGTCGAGTGTCGGCACGTTACCTGTGATCGGCGCCACGTCTTCAGGGCTGGTGCCCCAGGTGACCTGCGGTACGATTTCGGAAATATCGAGCACAACTTCTTTATCGTACTTAGCGCCTTCGTCGGACGGCAGCGTGCGCCAATAATTCACAGCCGCTTCCCATGCAGCACCTTTCGGCGCCATCGGACGACCTTGCAGGTACTTAAACGTGGTCTCGTCGGGCGCAATCAGACCGGCGCGCGCACCGCCTTCGATGGTCATGTTGCAGACCGTCATGCGGCCTTCCATCGACAAATTACGAATTGCTTCACCGGCATATTCGATCACATGTCCGGTGCCGCCGGCCGTACCGATCTTGCCGATGATGGCGAGGATCAGGTCCTTCGCGGTGCAGCCTTTGGGCAGCGCGCCGTTGACGGTGATGCGCATATTCTTAAGCGGGCCTTGCAGCAACGTCTGCGTCGCCATCACATGCTCGACTTCTGACGTGCCGATGCCGAATGCCAGCGCGCCGAACGCGCCGTGCGTCGCCGTGTGGCTGTCGCCGCAAACGATGGTCGTCCCCGGCAAGGTGAAGCCCTGCTCGGGGCCGATGATGTGCACAATGCCTTGGCGAACATCGGTGACGTCAAACAACTGCACGCCGAAGTCGGCGCAGTTCTTTTGCAGGGTCTCGATCTGGATACGGCTTTCGTCGTCGGCGATATAGCCACCGCGTTCCGTGGTCGACACGTTGTGATCGGGCACCGCCAACGTCAAATCCGGACGACGCAATTTGCGACCGGCCAAGCGAAGACCTTCGAACGCCTGGGGGCTGGTGACCTCATGCACAAGATGCCGATCAATGTAGATCAGGCAGGTGCCGTCATCTTGAACGTTGACTAAGTGAGCGTCCCAAATCTTATCGAACAGCGTTTTCGCTTGCGCCATAGTTTCCTCCGGATCGAGCCTATTGCCGCCGGGCATGTCCCGGCGGCAATGTCCATACGGGATTTATCCCGCTATTATTGAGCGAGGTTACCCCCGCTATTCGTTTGGTATCAACGGCTTATTTGTTGGCAGCAGCTGCGTCTACTTTGGCCTGCTTGGCTTCACGCGTTTTTGCATCGCGAGCGGCCTTTTCGGCTTTTGCTTCACGCTTTTCTTCCGCCGTCACCTTCGCAGCAAAGCCATCGGTCTTCTCGGCAATACGTGCCGATTTACCTTGGCGGCCACGCAAGTAATACAACTTTGCACGACGCACATCACCACGACGAATGACGTCGATCGAAGCGATGTTCGGCGAGTAAACCGGGAACACACGCTCAACACCTTCGCCGTACGAGATTTTACGCACAGTGAACGATTCCTGGATGCCGGCACCACCACGCGCGATGCACACACCTTCGAACGCCTGGACCCGCTCGCGCGTGCCTTCAACGACCTTCACGTTCACGCGGATGGTATCACCCGGCGCGAACACAGGCACCGGACGCTCAGCAACGAGCCGGTCCAACTGTTCTTTGTTAATTTCATCAATGATGTTCATAGTCTGGTTTCCTTCTTGGCTTAAATATTGCCGCGTCCATAACGTTCCCACAAGTCGGGACGCCGCTGACGCGTGATGTCTTCGGCCTGAGCATGACGCCAGGCGCGAACCTTTTCGTGATGACCGGACAACAGGATCTCGGGAACACTCAAACCCTGCCAATCGCGGGGTCGGGTGTATTGCGGGTATTCCAATAATCCGGTCTCGAAACTCTCTTCATCGAGGGACTCCTGCGCACCGATGACACCCGGCAAAAGACGCACGCAGGCGTCCAACAGAGTCATCGCTGCGAGCTCGCCACCCGACAGCACAAAATCACCGAGCGATACTTCGTCGCCCGGATAGGCTTCCATAACGCGCTGATCAATCCCTTCGAAGCGACCACAAACAGCGATCACACCTGGGCCGTCGGCCAACGCGCGCGCCTTAACCTGATCCAACGGCTGGCCGCGTGGTGTCAGATACACCAACGGCAAATCCGCATCGTCTGCTTTTGCGGCAGCAATCGCACGCCCGACAACGTCGGGCCGCATCACCATACCGGGACCACCACCGAACGGCACATCGTCGACGCTGGCATGTTTGTCTTCGGCGAACACACGCATATCCAGGGCACGCAAAGACCACAGGCCACGCTCAAGCGCTTGGCCCGACAAAGACACGCCCAGCGGCCCCGGAAACATGTCCGGGAAGATGGTGAGCACGCGGGCGCGCCACATCTTATCTGCCTTCATTTGTGCGTTCTCAGCGTTCACGTGGTCTCGTCCTTAAACACTTTTTTCTACGTCGTCGTCGCTGCCTTTGCCGGACTCTGACTCCGGTTCAGGCGTTTCAAACAAGCCATCCGGCGGATCAATAACAACCCGACGTGCCAACATATCGATCTCGGGTACGGCGGCTTGGGTAAACGGCACCATGATGCCGTCATCCAGTTCCAAGACCGGGCCGGCGCCAAAATCAAAGACACCCCGTACCCGGCCTAATCCGTCTCCCGTCACCGTTACCGCGTCCAACCCTTCTAAATCCCGATGATAGAACTCGTCTGCATCGGGGGCGGGCAGTTGGTCGGCATCGATGAAAAGCTCGGTTCGTTTTAACGCATCTGCGCCGTTGCGATCCGTGACCCCGTCGACCCTGGCCAGCACCAAACCTTTTTGTGTGCCGGTCACCTTTAGATCGAAGCGCCGCGTCCCTTCCCGGTCAAACAACGGGCCATAAGCCGCGATGTCTTCAGGATCGTCGGTGAAGCTCTTGATGCGAACTTCGCCTTTGATACCCCTGGCCCCGACAATCACGCCAAGGCGAACCGGATCGGTCAGTTGCGTCATAACCCCAAGCCCGATCAGGCCTCCTTCTTCTCCTCATCGGCGGCGGCAGCTTCTTCAGCCGGCGCTTCTTCGGTAACCGGTGCTTCAGCAGGCACTTCTTCAGCCGGTGCTTCTTCCGCGGCAGGTGCTTCAGCCGCTGCTTCTTCAGCAACAGCTTCTTCAACCGGAGCTTCTTCAGCAGGTGCTGCAGCCGCTTCCGCTGCAGCTTCGTCAGCCGCTTTTTGCTTTTCAACGGCTTCAGCCGCACGCTCTTGTGCTTTGGCTTTTGGCAGGTGCTGTTTGGTCTGATCGTGGATCGCCGGCTTATCACCCATGCCTGCAGCTGCTAAGAACTTTGCAACCCGGTCTGATGGTGTTGCGCCAACGCCCAACCAATACTGAATGCGCTCGCCTTCAAGCTTGATACGATCCGGATGGTCTTTGGCGACCATCGGGTTGTACGAGCCGACGCGCTCGATAAAGCGGCCATCACGGGCGCGGCGGGAATCTGCCACCACGATGCGATAGTACGGACGCCGTTTTGCGCCACCGCGCGAAAGTCTGATTTTCAATGACATCTGTTGATCTAGTCCTCTTCTGTATCGACGTATTAATCGGTTAAAACTGAACGAACACCCGCGCGGGCGCCGTTATCTCATGCCGGGGGGCATGCCACCCCCCATCGGTGGAAGACCGCCGGGCAAGCCACGCATCATGCCTTTCTTGCCCATTTTTCCGGCTTTCTTCATGAACTCTGACATCTGTTTGTGCTGCTTGAGCACACGGTTGACCTCTTGCACCGAAGTGCCCGAGCCAACCGCAATCCGCCGCCGTCTGGATCCGTTAAGGATCTTCGGGTTGCGACGTTCAATCGGCGTCATCGACGAGATGATCGCCTCTTGGCGGGCGATGGTCTTATCATCGACGTTCGCGCCGGCCATTTGTTTTTTAATATTCTTTGCGCCGGGCATCATGCCGAGGAGTCCCTCAAGGCTGCCCATCTGGCGGATTTTCTTAAACTGATCGGCCATGTCCTCAAGCGTGAACTGGCCTTTCATCATCTTCTTGGCGAGCGCTTCGGCCTCTTCATCTTCGACGACTTCCTGGGCTTTTTCGACCAAGCCGACAATGTCGCCCATACCCAAGATAGAGCCGGCGATCCGTTGCGCATCGAAGGCGTCCAGCGCATCCATCTTTTCGCCGGTGCCCAGCAACTTGATCGGCTTGCCGGTGACGGCCCGCATCGACAAAGCCGCACCGCCGCGCGCATCACCGTCGATACGGGTCAGCACGATGCCGGTGATACCGACTTTTTCGTTAAATTCGCGGGCCAGGTTGACGGCGTCTTGGCCGATCATCGCATCCGTCACCAAAAGCGTTTCCGACGGATTCGCGACATCGCGGATTTTTTGCACTTCGCCCATCAATTCCTGGTCGATGTGCAAACGGCCCGCGGTATCCAAGATCACCACGTCGTAGCCTTCGGTGCGACCAGTGTGCATGGCGCGCTTGGCAATCGCGACGGGCTGTTCACCGAACACCGGTGTCAGCACCGTGGTTTCGATCTGCTGGCCCAACTGCTGCAATTGCTGCTGGGCGGCCGGACGGTAGACGTCCAACGATGCCAACAGAACTTTTTTCTTATCACGGTTTTTTAGGCGCAGCGCGATTTTTGCCGAGGTCGTGGTTTTACCCGAGCCCTGCAAACCGACCATCAGGAACGCAACAGGCGGCGTGCCGTCGATACGCAGGCCGTCCGGCATCTCGCCGCCCAGCATTGTCACCAAATGATCATGGACAACTTTGACAACCTGCTGGCCCGGCGAGACCGAGCGCAGGACATCCTGGCCAACGGCTTTTTCGCGCACACCGTCGATGAAGTCTTTGACGACCGGCAATGCGACATCGGCTTCCAGCAAAGCAACGCGAATTTCGCGCAGTGCCGCGTCGACGTCAGCTTCCTTCAACGCACCTCGTTTTTTGAGGCCGTCAAAAATATCAGACAGTTTACTTTGCAGACCGTCGAACATCGCCGTTCCCACTCGTTACCAGGTCCAAAGCCCCAACACTCAAACGAAAAACGCGCCAGTGCGCGAAACTCGCGGATTGGCGGCGCCCCTCGAGGCGTGGGTTTTAGATGACCCTGAAAGATGGCGGAAAATATGCAGGACCGTGCCTGAAGTCAAGAACAACCGTCCCTTTAGGTTCACGGCCCAAAATTAGGTGGCTGGCCGCCAATATACGCAAAACCGCAAGAAACCTCTCAAAAGAGCACGGAGGTGCTTCGCAAATAACGCCTTATTGACGCTATAGCCCTATACGACGCATCGTTCGGCATGATGATCAACGATATCCAGCACGCCTTGGCAGTATCCGGCCTGATCACGCGGGGCGCCTTTCGTGTCGACGCCGAAGATAACGTACCCGAGGGCGGGCGCACGGTGGTGATGATCGGCAACGCCGGACCGGAAATGTGGCAGGCTTTTGCTAAGACCGAACAGGCCTCAGTGAATCCTCTCGATGCCTGGACCCGCGAGGTGCTTGATCCCGTCGCCGCTGCGTTCGGTGCCACGGCGCTGTATCCGTTCAGCGGGCCGCCGTATCATCCGTTTCAACGCTGGGCGATGCGCGCCGACGACGTGACACCATCACCGATCGGACCGCTGATCCATCCGACGTTCGGACTCTGGCATGCGTATCGCGGCGCGCTGGTGTTTGATGCAGAGATCGACATCCCAACGCCACCACGCACGCCGTCGCCCTGCGCAAGCTGCGCGGATAAACCCTGCCTAAACACCTGCCCGGTCGGTGCATTTTCTGAGCACGGCTACGACGTGCCCGCATGCCGCACACACATCGCGGCGCCTGACGGGCAGGATTGCCTGGATAACGGCTGTTTGGCGCGCCGCGCCTGCCCCATCGGTCAGGACTATATATATGCCTCCGCGCAAGCGGACTTCCATATGCGGCATTTCTTAGCCGGCTTCTAGGCCTGTATGGCAATCCGCTATGGACTTCGGGGGGGCTCCGGACCTATGTAAGGCGCCATGAACACTGGATTACCCTTTAAGAAGATGCACGGCCTCGGCAACGACTTCGTCGTAATCGACGCGCGCACGCGCGCCGTCAGCTTCGATGATGCCCAAGCCAAGCGCATCGCCGACCGCCATATCGGTGTCGGCTGCGACCAGTTCATTGTGTTGGAAACGCCGCAATCATCCGCTGCGGACGTCTTTATGCGGATTCGTAACCATGACGGCGGCGAGGTCGGGGCCTGCGGCAATGCGACCCGGTGCATCGCCGATCAGTTGATGGTTGAACGCGGCACCGACAAGGCCGTGATCGAGACACTTGCCGGTAATCTGCACGCCTGGCGCGCCGCAGACGGCAATGTCACCGTCGACATGGGCCCAGTGCAAACGGACTGGCAGGCAATCCCGCTGGCCCGCGAGATGGATACGCTGCACCTGGATTTCAGCATGAACGAGCTCAGCGATCCGGCAAGCGTGAACGTCGGCAATCCGCACGTCAGCTTTTTCGTCGATGATGTCGATGCCATCGCCCTTGAGACCGTCGGCCCGAAGATCGAGACCGATCCCCTATTCCCAGAGCGCATCAACGTGCAGGTCGTGCAATTGATCGGCCCGGATAAAATCCGCGTCCGGGTCTGGGAGCGCGGCGCCGGCATTACGCAGGCCAGCGGGTCCAGCGCCTGTGCAACCGCCGTCAACGCGCATCGTCGCGGCCTGACCGGGCCCAAGGTCGCGGTTGTATTGGACGGCGGCACGATCACGGTCGAGCACACATCCGACAACCGCGTCACGCAAACTGGCGCCTTTGCCACCAGCTTTGAAGGCGTAATCAGTGAATCCCTGCTGGGAAAAGAACCATGAGCGCGCCCGAAGTCATCACCATGGGCTGTCGCCTGAACACGTTCGAAAGTGCCGTGATCAGCGATCATGCGCGCGCCGCCGGGCTGGATGATGCGATCATCATCAACACCTGCGCCGTCACCGCCGAGGCTGAACGCCAAGCCCGCCAGACCATCCGCCGTCAACGTCGCAAACATCCGGAAAAGCGCATCATCGTTACCGGATGCGCCGCGCAGCTTGACCCGCAAGGCTTCGCCGCCATGCCGGAAGTCGACGATGTGATCGGCAATGACGAAAAAATGCACGCGGCCACATTTCAAAACCTGAACGGTCATGCGCAGATCAACGTCGCCGACATCATGACCGTCCGCGACACCGCCGAGCACCTGGTAAAGGGTTTTGACGGTCGCACCCGCGCGTTCGTACAAATCCAACAAGGCTGCGATCACCGCTGCACATTTTGTATTATCCCGTTCGCGCGCGGCAACAATCGCTCCGTGCCGCTGGGCGCGATTGTCGAGCAGACGCGCACACTGGTTGAAGGCGGCTATCGGGAGATCATTCTAACCGGCGTCGACATTTGCTCGTACGGCGATGACTTGCCGGGCCAGCCCCGGCTTGGCGATATTGCACGGCGACTATTGGTGCAGGTGCCAGGACTTGAACGGCTGCGGCTGAGCTCGCTTGATCCCGCAGCCATGGACGACGGCTTGTTTCAGTTGCTGGCCGACGAGCCCCGGATGATGCCGCATCTGCATCTCAGTTTACAGGCGATGGACGATATGATCTTAAAGCGGATGAAGCGCCGCCACCTGCGGGCAGACGCTGCCCGCGCCGTTGAACGTGCGCGCGCAGCGCGGCCCGACATCGTGATCGGCGCCGACATCATCGCCGGCTTCCCGACCGAGACCGAAGCGATGTTTGAAAACACGCTGCGTTCGGTCGACGACCTGGGCCTCACACACTTGCATGTCTTTCCGTATTCTGAGCGCGACGGCACACCAGCTGCGCGCATGCCATCTGTCCCCGTCGCTGAACGCAAAGCCCGCGCCGAGCGGCTCAGGCACGCCGGCGATATCGCGCTTGAAATCTTTATGCGCGCACAAATCGGTAAAGCCGCCAGCGTGTTGATTGAAAAAAATAATCGCGGCCTGACGCAGCATTATGTACCCGCACGGATTGAGGGCGCGGCGGTGTCCGGCGATGTTGTGATCGGGCGCGTCCGCGACGTGATCGACGGCGCACTCTTGGTCGTGCCGAACGCCCCATGAGTGACACGCAGAAAACCAGCTGGCTCGGTCGCCTACGCGCCGGGCTCGGCAAGTCATCGGAAAAACTCACCGGCGCCATCGGCGGCCTGTTCACCGGGCGCAAGCTGGACCAGGCGGCAATTAACGAGCTTGAAGACGCACTGATCACCGCCGACATCGGTGTGTCGACCGCCGCCAAGCTGACCGCCGCCGTCGCCAAGACGCGCTTCGACAAAGACGTCAGCGAAGACGAAATCCGAGGTGCCTTGGCCGACGAGATGACGGCGATCTTAGAGCCCGTCGCCCAGCCATTGGAAATCGATCCGGCGCATAAGCCTTTCATCATTTTGGTGTGCGGCGTTAACGGATCGGGCAAGACCACGACCATCGGCAAACTTACAAAACATTTCAAAGAACAAGGCCGCAGCGTGATGATGGTCGCCGGCGACACGTTTCGCGCCGCCGCCGTCGAACAACTGCAAATTTGGGGGGAGCGTAACGACTGCCCCGTGGTCTCGGGTGCGGCAGGCGCCGATGCCGCCGGCCTCGCTTTTGGGGCGGTTGAGCGCGCACGTGCGGAGGGCACCGACGTTCTGATGATCGACACCGCCGGGCGCCTGCAAAACCGCAAAGACCTGATGGCCGAGCTGGAAAAAATCATCCGCGTGCTGAAAAAACTCGACGACACGGCCCCGCACGCAACGCTGTTGGTCATGGACAGCACCATCGGTCAAAACGCGCACAGCCAGGTTGAGACCTTCAAACAAATGGTCAACATCTCGGGCTTGGTGATGACCAAGCTCGACGGCTCGGCGCGGGGCGGCGTGGTGGTCGGCTTGGCAGAAAAGTTCGGGTTGCCCGTACACGCGGTCGGCGTCGGCGAAGCCATCGACGACCTCCGCCCCTTCGAAGCCCGCGCTTTTGCCCGCGCGCTGATGGGTCTGCCCGAAGAATAAGCACATCATCCGGGATGGCGGCAGCTGATCTTTCCGCGTAATCTCTCCTCAGAAAAACAATCAGGGGAGAGATATCGATGATCCACGAACTTCGTATTTATCATTGTGCGCCAGGCCGCATGCCGGCGATTTTGAAGCGTTTTAATGAGGTGACGCTCGGCGTTTGGGAGCGCTTTGGGATTCGCCAAGTGGGTTTTTGGACGCAGGAAATCGGCGACAACAACCACGACCTTTATTACATTTTGGAATGGAAATCGCTGGCTGAGCGCGAAGAAAAATGGACGGCGTTTCAAGCCGATCCGGAGTGGATTGAAAAGCGCGCCGCCAGCGAGAAAGACGGCCCGATCCTCACGCATTTTTCCAACATGATCTTAAAGCCGACCGCATTCTCGAAAATGCAGTAGCGACCTCGTCTTAGTCCACACCGGCCACGTCCGGGTAGACGAACAACGCGGGCGTGCCGCCGGTGTGGAGAAAGATGACGGGGCCTGCGCCGGTCAGCTTGCCGGTCGCGGCATAATCGATCAGCCCGGCCATGGCTTTGCCGGTGTAGACGGGGTCTAAGAAAATCCCCTCGGTCCGGGCCAAAGTTTGCACGGCGCTGATCATCTCCGGCGTCTCGACCCCATAGCCGGGGCCGACATACGCACCATCGCAACGCACCTCGATCACATCAGCCAAGTCCGGGCGGTCGATAAAATCACAAATATCTTTCACGAGGGCTGCCACCTTAGCTTGTTGGTCGGGGCCTGGGCGGCTGACGCACATGCCGACCACCTGCACTTCAAGGCCGACTAAGGCGAGCCCGACCAGCAAGCCGGCCTGCGTGCCGGCACTGCCCGATGCGTGCACGATCAGGCCCGGATGCAGATCCAATTCGCGGCATTGTGTCGCCAATTCTTCGGCCGCCCGCACATAGCCCAGCGAACCCAACGGGTTGGAGCCGCCGACCGGGACCTCATAAACCACCTCGCCCGCCGAGCGCCAATCTTCGGCCAGCGTTGCCAACGCCGTCGACATATCGGCGTCTTTATCGATAAACACAGGCTCGGCGCCGAACAGGTGATCGAGCAGCGCATTACCGTTGGTCTCGTAAAGCGCATCCGTGCGTACACGTTCCAGCACAGCCCCGCAGCGAAGCCCGAGCCTGGATGCGGCGGCCGCCGTTTGTCGCACATGATTGGATTGCGTACCGCCCGCGGTCACGATCGCGGTGGCCCCTTGGGCTTTGGCGTCGGCCATTAAGTATTCGAGTTTCCGCACCTTGTTGCCGCCCAGCGCAAAGCCCGTGCAGTCGTCCCGCTTGATCCAAAGATCGGCAACGCCCAACGAGGCTGCGAGGTTCGGCATCTTTTCCAGCGGTGTGGGCAGGTGTGCCAGGGGTAAGCGCGAAAAGCGATCGAGCGGCCCTGGCATCAGTACGCTTCGACCGGCATATCGATGGGGCCTTCGGCGCGGCTATGCACGAATTGATCAACGTAGGCGTTACCGCTTTCCAGCACGTCGTCCGCTGCGCCGTCCCAAATAATGGCGCCGTCGTGCAGCATCGCGATCCGGTCGCCGAGCCGTTGTGCGCCGGCCATGTCGCTGTCGATGGAAATCGCCGTACAGCCGAGGTCACGCACAAGATCGAGAATAAGATCGTTGATCACGTTCGACATGATCGGGTCCAAACCCGCCGTCGGCTCATCCAATAAAAGCAGTTCCGGGTCGTCGCAAATGGCACGTGCAATGCCGACACGCTTTTGCATGCCGCCCGACAGTTCCGACGGCGACAGGTCGGCGACATGCGGATCGAGGCCGACCATCAACAGCTTGTCGATGGCCAGATCACGGGCGGCAGCGCTTTCGACCTTACGGCTCTGAATCAGACGGAACGCAACGTTTTGCCAAACCGGCAAACTGTCAAATAGGCCCGAGCGCTGGAACAACATGCCGGTCCTGGCAACGAAGGCATCCCGCTTGTCACCGCTGAGCCGCACCGTATCTTCACCGCCGACGATAACCTCGCCGCCATTCGGTTTAATCAAGCCCAACAAACATTTAAGCAACAGCGTCTTGCCCGAACCGGACGTGCCGATCAGCACCAACGACTCCCCCGCCTGAACCGAGAACGATACATCTTCTAAAACCCGTTTTGGCCCAAACCGCTTCGCAAGCCCGCGCACATCGATAAACGGCGTTTCGGTCATTCGGCAGCCCATCCGGCAGGGTCCGGTGCGTGCGTATACCACTCGGTCTCGCGCTCATAGGCGCGGGCCACCCGATACAGTGTCGCTTCATCAAACGGCTTGCCGACAAATTGAATAGACGAGGGTAAGCCCGCTTTGGTGAAGCCGCTCGGCATGCTCAGGCCCGGAAGACCCAGGAAATTGATCGGCCTGGAACAATGCCCAACCTTTGTCAGCAACGCAGCGGCTTCAGCACCTGCGCCCAAATCGGAGTCTGCAATTTTCGGCACATCGACAACCATCATCGGCGTCATCATCACGTCGACTCTTTCAAGCACATGTGCGTTGAACGCCGCCAGCATTTCAGCCCTGAGGTTCAGCGCCTGAATATACCGGCTAGCCGGGATCAAAAAACCACCGCCAAAGCGCCCAAAGGTCTGCTTGCCGTATTCGTCGGGACGGGTTTCCATCCAATGCTGATGCAGGGCCGCACCTTCACTGGCCGTGATCATGCTGGTCAGCGCATTGGCGTGGCGGATTTCTGCCGGCAGATCGACGTCGACAATTTCAGCGCCTGCACTTTTAAGCACCTGGACCGCCGCGTCGAACCGATCCGCAAGCTCAGCGCTGATGCCGTCCATGAAATGCGATGTCGGCAAGCCGATTTTCAATCCGGCAACACCGTCTTCGATGCCGCCCAGATAATCGTCGACCGCAACATCTGCCGACGACGGATCATCGGCGTCATAGCCCGCCAACACCGACAACATCAGTGCGTTATCCGTCACCGTTCGCGTTAACGGCCCAACCGTATCCAACGTATAGGAAAGCGGCATCGCGCCATAGCGGCTGACCCGACCTTGCGTCACCTTCATACCGACAACCCCGCAACACGCCGCAGGCAAACGTACCGAGCCGCCGGTGTCCGAGCCCAACGCACCGAACACGCACCGCGCCGCCACCGCAGAACCTGAGCCGCTTGACGAGCCGCCGGTGACGTGCGCCGGGTTCCACGGATTGCGAACCGCACCGGTAATGTCGTTATGGCCGGTAACGCCGAGCGCGAACTCAACCATGTTCAGTCGCGCAACATCAAGGGCCCCTGCCCCATCCAATTTTTTCAGCGCACCGGACAACACATTCGGCATAAAGCCCTGACGGACTTTCGAGCCGCATTCACTGGGGCGGCCCGGGCGGTAAAACATATCCTTATGCGCCAACGGCACACCGGCGAGCGGCCCGTTGCCTAAGTTGGCGTCCGCCGTTTTCGCCTGCGCTTCAGCGTCATCTGCATCGATGCCGGCGATGGCGTTCAGCGCGCGCCCACGGTCATTTAAGCGGGCCAGTGTTGCTTGGGTAACCTCGAGCGAGGAAATTTTTCTGTCGGCAAGCGCGGCGGCAATGCCGACCAAGGTCGCATCACAGGGATCGGCAGGTAGACCCGTCATGATATCGACCTCTTCGGCGCGAGGTCTTTGATAAGGTGATAAAAGCGCGCAGGCTCGGTATCAAATACCTGCCCACCTCCGGCCTCAGACACGATCTCGCCAATCGGTTGGCCGGTGCGTTGCGGGTCGATAATTTGCCGATCGCCCAAATCAATGCTTTTCGTTTTCTTCAGCCAGACTCGGATTGGATCAGTCTCATCACTCATGGTTTTTTCATCCACTGCCCGTCGTTACCTTGCACCATTTCCCCGCTGCCTGCATTTTCGATAGCCTTTTTACCGGCCAACGCCTCGACAGCTTGAAGGTTGATGTTGTTCTTGCGTGCAATGTCTCGATACAACTGGCGGCGCTTTAAATTAATGTCGTCGACCAACGCCTGAACGCCAGGCGCCTGAGTCACGATGCCCAAATAGCCGTCTTGCTGTTCACCAACAAAACCTTGCTGCTGCGCTTGCTGTAAGCTGAGCGTTTGCGCATGGCCGGGTGCTATGGGCAGCGCCGACAGCACAAGCAAAACCAAAAACAGTGAACGAATAAAAGATTTCATGGCCAGCCCTCCCTAGAACAGTCCCGGGTTGTTAGCGAGCACGTTATCCAGGTCTTTTTCGACCCGAACGCGGACCTCATGCTCGATCTTAACGTTGAGATTGATGACGATGGGTTTGTCGGGCGCCTCGATCTTGACGCGGGGTGTGCAGGCGACCAATGATAAACTCGTCAAGGCGACGAGGACAGAAAATACATGACGGGGTGACATGTGTTTGTCTCCGTTCGGTTGTTCCCCCTATTGCACTCCGGAGGGACCCTGCACGCGGTCCCGGATGGCATCCGGAAGGTCATTCATGACGCTAGCGCTTTGCAGCAATTCCCGCAAGGCGCCTTCCAGCCGAACGTTGAGTTCAACCGCTTTACCGTCATAAAGCGCAGGATTTGCGCCCTTTATTTCAGCACCGGCGACAATTTGTCCGGTCAAAGGCCCGTTCATAGAAATTTCCAACACCCGAAAGCGAAAATCTTCGAGCGCCTGGGCCAAAATCTCAGCCCCCTGCCCGCTGGCCTCGAGGGTCTCAACCGCGATACTCGATTGATAACGAATTGCACCGCCTTCGGTCGCCCGCAGGCGCGCATCGTCAATCACCAGACCTTCGGGGGTGAAGCGCACGGGGATACGCCCCGTGAGGCGGCCCTCTGCGCTCAGCCCATCGATATCAATGTGCTTTGCCAATTCAGCCAAATCTAAACCTTCAACCTCGGCAACGACCTTTGTCGGCGCACCGTCGAACGGCACCGAAAAATCACGGATTCGGAGCACACCGCCGGTCAAAGGCCAATACGCTTCATCAAGCTGCACGGTCTGATCCCCCGGCAATGAAAACCGGACCGTCCCGTTTAGAAGCGGCAGGCCCGGATCCAAGAAACCGATCTTTAACGTCTGTACGCCGTCGGTCTTCAAGTTGACCAGATCGCTGAGCGTGAACGCCCCCTCAATGCCTGCAACCTCCGCAGGTTCGCTCCCGAATCCCACACCGGCAAGGGCAATGGTTGCCGAAGTCGTGAGTTGATCAGGCCCCCAAGCGGCATTGGCCGCAATATCCACGTCGCCGATAATGTCGACAAAATGTCCGGCCAAAGGCGGAAATAACCGCGTGAGCCCCGGTGCGGCTGCCAAGTTCCAGTGCGCGAGCATTGCCTCAATTTTGCCGATACCCGTTGTCAACTCATGGTTAGCGACCATCTTCACCATTGGCCCGCCGCCGAGCGTCAGTGTGCCGTCGAATGTTGCGGCATCATCCGCCAGCCCTCCTTGACCGCGCAGCACCATTGGCGCGACCCGCGTAGGTTGGCGCATATCGGCAATGTCGACCGTGTCAAGGGTGAACGCGACGCCCACCCCCGTCGCCTTACCGTCAGCCTGGAGCGATCCATCAACGCCAGATACCACAAATCCTGACTCCGCGAAATTAGCGACGCCGCCGACAAACGTACCGCCCCCCGTCCATTCACCCGCCAGCAGATCGTAAGTGCCGGCACCTTCAATCCTAGGCAACCTAATATCCAACGCCACAGTGCTGATGCCATCAATCGTCGCCTCGACACTTTGCAGCGCAGCACCCATACGAAACGTGGTGACCGCACCGTCCGCACGCACGGCTTCTATGATCGGTACGCCGCCAGAACCTGCGCACAGTGTCGCAGGGCCTGGACGCACAGCAATATCGCCGATTCGCAAGCTCGCTGCCGCGAGTTCCATGCAGCCGTCCGCCATCAGGCGCACACCGCTGGCATCCATGTTGAGTCTGGCATCGCCAGCAACACGCCCGCCGTTGACCTCGACACCGGCGAGCACGCCGGAAATCAACGTGTCGGTGCTGAGTCTTATCGACAAAGCTGATAGCGGACCTTTTAAGCGAGCGCCAAAATCGTCGACCACGATATCCAGGGCATCAAGCTTAAACGCCATCGGGTTGAAACGCAGCGCCATATCCTCGAACTGGATACCCTCGGCTGTCCCCAACCACACCGCGCCGCCCGCATCGCCCGACAAAGCCAGCGGCGCCGACAGCACGCCCAACAGGCTTGCCTCAAAAGCGCTCGCCAACAGCAGCGGCGCGTCCGTGCCGACACCGCCACTTACCAACGCCGTGCCCTCCCGCCCGTCGAGCGTCGCCTTCAGCCGTTGGCCGCCCTGCACCAGATCGACGTTGATTGATGACGCCGCGTCCAAACGCCACCCTTGCACCCCCGCATCCAGCGTAACCCGCCCATCAACAGTTACGCTGACATCATCGGCAGGCACGTCGACCTGCAACAAATCGGCAGCGAAAAACCCGATCACCGGCCCATCCGCGCGCAGTACACCGGAATCGAGGTTCTTTGCGAGCCCTTGCAGATCAGTGCGCGCCCCTTGAAGCATAAAAGTCAGCGCACCAACCACATCAACACCGGCATCGTTGTACAAAGGCCCGCGCAGGCCATCGCTGGCAAGCTCTCCTCGGATGGTCAACGGCGCCCTCGGGTCCGACACATCCAACGTATGCGCGTTGAGCGACGCCAACACGCCGGTCCCATCCCCACCCACCAGGACGTATGTATCGGCTGCAAGACCATTGATGCGTGCCTGCAGATCAACACTACCGAGAGGAACGTCGTTCACCCGAACACCATTCGCCGTCACTTGGGCGTGACCGGTCAGCGTATCCGGCCAGCGCCCCTGCACATCGACGTCGCCTATCATCGCCGTAAAAGCGACATCGGCGCGGCTGGTAGCATTGGCGATCTTTATGTCCAAACTCAGATTCGAGGTGACATCAAAGACTGCAGACAGCCGCCCTTCGACTGAGGCAGATGGATGGGCGACGGCAAACGCGCCATTGATCGTAGTACCGAGCGCATCGGTCAACAGCGCTTCACCGCTAAGCGCCACCGCCACCTCACCCAACGGGGTTGCGACCATGAGCCGGGCATCGGTGATCTTCAGAGGGCCGATCAAACGGACGCCGGCAGGTGATGAAGAAGCTTTGATTTCATCGCCTGCGAAGATTGAATCTAGCGGACCCAAGTCGAGCCCCGCTGCGCCGACGCCTAATTTAAACCGCCCTCCGTCAACCCGCAGCCCGTCCAACACCCCCCCGGCAAGACGTCCGAGCGAGTATTCGAGACGAATTCTTTCAGCACCGATCTTGGTGCCCGGCCCCAGCGTAAAATCGACGACATCGGCAGACGCAAGACCGATACGTTGAATCCGGAGGTCAGCGTCGGCAAAACCGATATCCGCCAAATACGTCCGCACCCCCCAGGCCAGGACGAACGGCAGAGTCACATAGCCGACCGCCAAAATCGCCATCATGACGAGCAGAAAACTAAAGACGGTGGCGGGTTTTCGCATGGAGCGTGCCCTTTGCGCTGCGCAGAAGGGCATGGTCACGGCAACCCCGGCAGCGGTCAAGGTTTGCCTAAAATATGCACGGTATTTACAGCATCAAATTTGCTACCCATATATTTGAGAGCATCATGGCTTTATGAAAGAGCGCGATCATGTCCAAAACATCATTGATCAAATCATGGCTGGCTGGCGGATCCATCGCGGTCGTGCTGTCTGGTTGTTCCATCTCCACGCTTGATACAGGCACTTTCGTTACGGTGCCCGAAGACCGTGCACGGATCAGCGTCAATGCCGCATCGTACATCGATGTGACGCCGCAACGGGTGGGCTTTGCCGATAGCCAGGAACGCGAGGAATACGCACTATATCGCGGCGCCGATGGGCAGGCCGAAATACTTTATGTCGAAACCCGAAGCGACCTAACCCGCGAGTTGGCGTTAGAATTCAACAAGCTGATTGTCGACACCGTGAAAATGTGGCGGTTCCATCAAGGCCACACGCTGAGCTTCGAAAAAACCACCTCGATCAAAAACGACATCGCGCAATTCTGGGTGCAGCCGTTCCAACAGACTGACACCGGGCGCCAGTGTGTCGGTTTCAGCAGCACCTGGGACACGCGCAGCGACGACCCCGAACTTCGCCCATCAAAGCTCATGTTCGGCTATCATTGTGTCCCGAGCGGAAAGACACTGCCCGATGATGGGCGCGCCTTTGTCGCCAGCTTGCAGGTGCGCGGTGTTTCCATCCCGCTTCGGGTCAAAACGGCGTATGATCTAAAAGCGGGTGACGCACCCCTCCCGTCTCGCGATCAACAAACGTCGAACCTCGTGTTGGCACAAGACGGTGCTGGCGGAGGCGTTTCGGGGCTGCCGGCCTTTCCATTGCTGATCGCACGTCACTACAATACGAACGATGGAAAATGCACGAACTGCTGAGGCAGTTGCTAGTCGTTGAGATGAATCGTGATCACAGTGCCGCCGTCTGGCACTTGAAAAGCGGCTTCGGCAAACGAAGGGGCGCTGAAGAATACCCTTACATCGTTTGAAAAACCGTAATCTTCCAACGGAATCCCAAAGATTGCCTGATCAAAATTGTGGTTACCGTTCTCGTCGTGATAAACGGCGATGGCATACATGTCAGGCCTCAGATTATGAAACACCAACCGCACCCGTCGTTCGTTCGGCAGCACCTGACGTTCGCTGAGCATGCCGTCAGATTTTGGAAACGTCGTTGGATTGTCGTACAGCGCGACATGCACATCACCGTCATTGCTGGCAAGGTTGACGACCTCGACCACTAAATCTGCGGCCCACGCATGCAGCGGCGCCAACATCAAAGACGTGGCGAGGATCAACGCGCGACGCATCAGCGCTCAGACGCGAATGTTGAGGTAAAAACCCCTGGGCGCGGCTTCGTTGAAGTCAGTATCTTGTGCGATCAGGCGACTAAGACGCTTCAAGCCAGCTTGTTCTTGGGGCGTTTGCACTTGCTCCAAGAACTGCGCCCGCGAACGAACTTCGCGCACGCCTTCGGACTGATACAACGCCTTTGAACGCCCGGCGGGCGCACTGTTGTTGTTGGATATGTTGAAGCTGTCAGCCATGACCTGGACAGTAGTCTTGGACTGGTTAACGAGGCGTAAACAACCCGCCTCAACTAGGCAATTTCTTCCGACCTGATACGATTTTACTCTTTATGGAAGACATCAAAATGCGGTGCGCCACCATCCCGGTGATGCTGCAACGCCCAGGTCACGCTCGGAAATGCTAATTCGGTCCAAGGAATATCCTCCCACGCAAAAAGCGCGGCCTCCAAGCTTTCTAGGCCCGGGTCTAAGGCAGCGCTGTACATTCGAGCGTGGTAGACAACGTAGATCTGCGAAATACGTGGAATCTCAAACATCCCCAAAAGCGCAGTTATCTCGACTTTGGCGCCGGATTCTTCGCGTACCTCGCGGACGGCACCGTCGGCGATGGTCTCACCGAGCTCTAAATATCCAGCCGGAATCGTCCAAAATCCGACGCGCGGTTCAATCGCACGGCGGCACAACAGAATTTTGTCTTCCCACGTACAGACCGCGCCAGCGACGATGCGCGGGTTATCGTAGTGCACAAAGCCGCAATCCAAGCACATCATACGCTCGCGGTCATCGCCTTCCGGCACATGTGGCGTAATCGGGCCCTTCGGCGTGAGATTCATACGGGTATCTTTATCGTCCGTCATTGTCGCAAAGTGCGCTATGATGCGCCGTCTTGCAAGGTTTTGAGGCTACATTGTGCCGGCATGAACACGTCATAAAGGCGGCTGCACCCGGCGTTTGGCGGTGCTATAAAGAAACACGCAACATCTAAAGCACGGTAGGATATCTGCATGGCGATTCACCCCGAACGGGGCGACAACGAAGAAAGCACCGACCTTGGGCCGGTCGCAAGCGGCTTTGAAGACAAAACGTTTTTGGGTGGTCTGAGCCTGGGCACTCGAACGTGGTTGTTTTTCCTGGCCTGCGTCACAGCAGGTGCTGCGTTCGTCGCCTTATACATGCACGTCGACGAGCGCTTAGACAGCGCCCTGCAAAGCATGCAGCGCGCAACCCGGATTGACCAATTGGTGAACACGGTCGAGCGCGGCACGTATAGCCTTCAAGCGCGCCAGCGGGATTTTCTTTTAACCCGTAATACCGAAATTGCGGACGGCTTTTCCGCTGATTTGGCAGATGTGTCGACGGCACTCGACGAATTATTCGCGTATCCTGACGCACAACCCTTGGCGCAACATGTAACGACAATCCGCGACGGCTTGGTACAGTATGACCAGCAATTCCAATCCTTTTTGAATGCCGAGCGTGAAATCGGCATCGGCACGGAAACGGGTTTAAGCGCACAATTGCGTCACACCTCTGTAGCGCTGCGTACGACTTTTCGCGATACCGGCAACGCCAACTTGATCAACCAGATCGAGCGCATCGATCAGCAAGGTGAAGAAACCGTACTGTCGGGCTCGAAAAAAGGCGTCGAGGAAATCCGCAAACGCTACGCAGCTCTGACCGAATTCATTAAGGTCGCCGAAATTCCCGAAGCCGATCTTAGTCGCATCAACGAACTGCTGCGTACCCACGAAACGCAGATGTTGTCGATGATCAACGCGCGCTTTGAGCTTAGCGATGAAGCCCGGCGCTTTGCCGAGTTGTTCGATTATTTTGTGCCCAGCCTGACCGGGCTTGCCGGCTTTGCGGAGCGCTACCGGATCGAAGCGGCAGCGAATGTACGCAATATGCAGTTGTTCGCACGCTATACCGTACTCGGCGGTTCGGCAGCTATTTTATTGTGGTTGATGTTCTTCGGCCTGGTGCTGATCAAAAGCCTGACCGGTCCGGCCGGACGCATCGCCGATGCGTTGGATCGGATTGCACGCGGCGCGCAGCATGTGTCGGTGCCCGCGCAAGGCAACAACGACGACTTTGGCCGCATTGCGCGACTACTTGACGGTTGGGCCGACACCATCATTGAAGCCGACCACCTGCGTCGCGACCTTGCGCGCACACGCGACCGCTTGGACCGCGCCGTGCTGCAGTCCGAAAACAATGCCGAGCGCGCGGAAGATGCAGAACGCCGCGCCGAAGCCGCTGAGACCGCTGCACACGCGGCACCCCCGAAAGCCCTGCCCGCGCCGACATCGGAATCCGCCCCAAAAGAAGCTGCCCCAAAACACCGGCCAAGTGCGGTGGACGCCTATCGCAATGCCGCCGATGCTGAGGTTGTCGGCGGGCCGATTTCGTCGGTCAGCGCACAATTACAGAACTTCAGTCAATACGTCACCGCAGCTGCCAACGATGTGGAGCGCACCGAAGCGCTGATTAAAGGCCTAGATCAGATGACTCAACTGGTCGACGATATCGGCGGGCTGGTATTAGCGATCCGCGATCAAGCGAACTCATTAGCATTCCGCACACCCGGCAAGGAAGCTACGCGCGATCCCGGCAGCGACAACCTGATCCCGTTTTCGGGTGACGGCGCAAACAAAGATGCGGAACGCATGTACGCGCAACGCTTTGACCAACTGCGTGATGCTACCGAGCGCACGGAACGCACCGCGTTTAGGATCAAAGAGACCCTCGAAGAAGTTTCCGAAATCGGCCGCAGCATTGCCCAAACGGCCTCACAGCAAGCACTGGATGCGACGCATAAGTTACTCAGTCAGTCCGAGTATCTACAAAATATGTTGGACGATATTCTGAGCAAAGTGCACCCGGCCAAACCCGGCGCCCTGTCCGAACCTAAGCCGGTGAAGCGTTCAAACGAAGATCCGTTCGCTTAACCATCCTTCGAGACGGCACTCAGTCCGCTAAAATAACCGCGACGCCCGGCAAGGTTTTGCCTTCGATCCATTCCAAGAACGCGCCGCCCGCAGCTGAGACATAGGAGAAACCATCCGCAGCCCCTGCGTTGACGAGCGCGGAGACGGTGTCGCCACCGCCGGCCACCGATAGCAACGCGCCCTTGCCGGTCAACTCGGCAACCGCCTGGGCGACGGCATTGGTGCCGGCATCAAAAGGCTTCACTTCGAAGGCGCCGAGCGGGCCGTTCCAAAGTACGGTCTTCGCCGATTGCAGGCGATTTTTTAAATCATCGATGCTCGCCGGGCCGATGTCCAAAATCATCATGTCGTCTGGCACATCATCAAGACCAACGACTTTACTGGCCGTCCCTTCTTCGAAGGCGGCCGCGACGACGGCGTCGCGGGGCAGGACAATTTCACAGCCATGTGCGGCAGCAGTTTCAATGATGGCGCGGGCATCGTCGGCCATCTCTTTTTCGCACAACGATTTGCCGACGCCAACGCCGCCCGCATACAAAAACGTATTCGCCATGCCGCCCCCGATAACGATCTGGTCAACCTTCTGCGTAAGGTGCCCAAGCACTGTCATCTTCGACGATACTTTGGCGCCGCCGACGACCGCGACCACCGGGTGTGCCGGGGTTTCAAGCGCACCGGACAAGGCTTCCAATTCGGCCTGCATTAAGCGACCGGCGGCGGACGGCAGAATATGTGCAATCCCTTCGGTTGACGCATGGGCGCGGTGGGCTGTGGAAAACGCATCACTGACGAAAGCATCACCGTTGGCGGCCAATGCTTTGGCGAATTCAGGATCGTTCTTTTCTTCACCAGCATGGAAGCGGACGTTTTCAAGCACAACCATGCCACCTTCGGGTGTGTCTGCAATGGCGTTGGTTGCCGCATCGCCGATGCAGTCATCCGCAAAGCCGACCGGTTTGCCCAATATATCCGATAACTCTGCTGCGACAGGTCGCAGGCTCATGTCCGGAACGACTTGCCCTTTCGGGCGACCAAAATGCGATAAGATGACGACTTTGGCACCGTTGCTGGCAAGCTCGTTCAAGGTTGCCAGCGCACGGTCGATCCGCGTGGTATCGGTAATCTTGCCGTCGCGCACAGGTACGTTGAAATCAACACGGACCAAAACCCGCTTACCCCGAACGTCCAAGTCTTCCAGCGTCTTAAACCGCATGCAATCGTCTCCTCAGCGCAAAATTATTGGTTCTGTTTTGCACGCAGCGCGTCCAGCCGCGTCTGTGCGGCAATGGCTTTATCAGTTTCCCCCAACACGCCGTAAGCGCGCACCAAGCGTTCCCAGCCGGCGATATCATCAGGATTTTCGGCAAGCTTGCCGGCCAGACGCTCAACCATAGAGCGGATAAATGCCATCCGCTCTTCGGGTGACATCTCGCCTGCAGCCTCGATCTGCGCGCGACTCGGGCCAGGGGCCACCCCGCTGGTTTGACTGTCGGTCGCAGGCGCACTTGGACGACCGGCGGCGATCTTTAACGCGGTCTCGCTCGGTTTTAATTCGCTAACGTCGAAGCCACCTTCGGCGGCCGCACGCGCGATCTGGTCGCGGACGGCGTCATGAATGCCGGCATCTTCCCCGGCGATCATCAGCAAGTCGGTCCAAAGCTGAGCGGCACCCCGAAAGTCCCCCCCCATCACCTTATCAAGACCGATGTAGAACCATGGCTTCGGCAGCGACGGATCGCGTTCACGGGCCTTCATGAAGTCGTTGAATATCTCGACCGTAAAATCGCTGCCCCGCGCCAACAATCGCGCCTCGGCCCAGTCGGCGATCAGGCTCGGATCGCCATTCGACAACGGCACCGCACGTTCAAACGCAGCGGCGGCTTCACGAGGGCGACCGATGGCAGCATAGGTTCTGCCGAGCAAAGTCCATCCACGCAAATCATCTGGGTTCGTGCGCAGCCGTTCTTCGAGGGTGCGTACCATCTCCGTCAACGGCGCACCTTCCTCCAAACCGGCATCCGGCGGTTGAATATCGGTGCGCTCGGCCAACGGATAATTCGGCACGCCGGGCGCGCCCAATTCCATATAGACGAAAACCGCGATCAGCGGCACGGCGAGCCCGGCTACGTACAACGGCCACCGCCCGTCACGCGACATCGCTTGCGGCGCCTGTGCAGCATCATCGGCGGCGGCGAGCAGTCGACGTTCGATCTCAATTCGTGCCGCATCAAGTTCGGCATCCTTAATGCGTCCCTCGGTGGCGTCGCGTTCAAGCTCGGATAATTGATCTTTGTAGACGTTCATATCGTACTCGGCTCGAGATGCCACTTGCGCACGTCCCCGCAATGCCGGCAGCACGAGGCCCGCGGCGACAAGTACTGCCAACGCAGCCGCAACCAACCAAAAAATCATCCGCGATCACCACCCATGATTTGACCGATCTTAGCGCGTTCCGCACCAGATAAAGGCACAGCACCGGCCGTCGCATCGACCGTGCCATTGCGGCGACGGCGATAGAAAACAAAGATCGCTAAAACGCCGAGCCCTAAAATGATCGCCGGCCCATACCACAATAAATAGGTCGAGGGCTTCATAGGTGGGGTCAGCAACACGAAGTTGCCGTAGCGCGAAACCACGTAATCAAGGACCTCCGTATTACTGTCACCTTCCATGATGCGGTCGCGCACCAAGACGCGAAGATCGCGGGCAAGCTCGGCATTAGATTCGTCAATCGATTGGTTTTGGCAGACCAGACAGCGGAGTTCTTTTCCTATCTCTCGGGCACGCGCTTCGAGGGCCGGGTCTTTCAGCATCTCGTCCGGCTCGACCGCCCAGGCTTGGGGGCTGAGCGTCAGCAACGCCAATATCATGACCAATAGAATGCGTTTCATCCGCCTTCGCCTTTATTTTTGTTTAAGCCTTCATCACGCAAATGCGCGATCAGCGGGGCTAAGGTATCATCCCAAATTTGTTGGGTCACCGGACCCACGTGCTTGTAGCGAATAATGCCCTGCATATCGACGACAAAGGTTTCCGGCGCGCCGGTCACACCAAATGCAATCGCCGCTTTCGAACGCGGATCATCGCCGGCTAACGTATAAGGGTCACCGAAGCGACGCAGCCAATCTGGGCCTGCGTTGCGGTCGGGTTCACGCCAATCAATCGCGTGGATCGGCACCCAGTTGTTTTCTTTGATCTTCATCAAAAACGGATGCTCGATTCGGCATGCCACGCACCAAGACCCGAAGACATTGACCAGCGATACCTCGCCTATCAAATCTTCGTTGGCAAACCCGCGCGCATCACGACCTTCAAGGGGCGCCAAATCGAACGCCGGCACCGGCCCGCCTTCGAGCATGCTCGGCAGCTTTTGCGGATCCAGCGTCAGTCCGACGCCGAGATACCCGCCAATCACCAGCACCACCAAAAGCGGCAATAAGAAAACGAGTCGGTTCATATGTGCAGCCTCATTCCGCAGGCTGCGCGGCCGCATACCGTGGTGCCCGCGCAGGCGCGCCGACCCGGTAACGCCGATCCGACAAGCTCAACAAACCACCGGCCAACATCACCAATGCGCCGATCCACATCCACACCACCAACGGGTTGAAGTATATCCGCGTCACGAAGCCGTCGCCCTTGGGATCGCCAATGACGGCATAAAGATCCCCGCTCAGCAGCGTATGGATTCCCGCCTCGGTGGTCGGCATTTGACGCACTGGATAGACGCGTTTTTCGGGCTCAAGCACGGTCACAAAATCACCGTTTCGGGTCACCGTGAACTTGGCACGGGTCAGCAGATAGTTCGGCCCCCGACCTTCCTCTGCACCATCGAAGCGGAACTCGTAGCCCGCGACATTCACGGTTTCGCCTTGCTTCATAGTTTGCACGCTCTCGACGCTCCAGGCGCCCGCTCCGGTGATCCCGGCAACGGCAAATGCAAGGCCTAAGTGCGCCAGCGTCATGCCCCACGTGGCCCGCTGCAGATGCACCAATCGACGGATCGAGTCGCCCAGCGGCACGCGGAACAATCTGATCCGCTCAGCCAGTTCGGTGAGCACGCCGACGAACAACCAAGCTGCCACAGCGGCACCGACCAAGCCCCAAGGGGAGCGGTCCGCATACAGCGCCCAAGCAACGATTGTTGCGGCCAAGGCGGCAAACAGTGCCAGCCAAAGGGTCTTCAGCGCACGGGCAATATCGCCCCGCTTCCAAGGCAACAACGGGCCGACGGCCATCGCGACGACCATCGGCGTCATCAACGGAATAAACATCGCATTGAAGAACGGCGCACCGACCGAGATTTTATCTTGGCCGTCTGTCAGCGCATCGATGAACAACGGATACAACGTGCCCAACAGCACCACGGCGGCGGCGGTGCCCATCAACAGGTTGTTGAGCAGCAACGCTCCTTCGCGGGAAATCGGCTGGAACAAGCCGGTGCTGCGCAATTGCGGTGCCCGCCATGCGTACAGCGCCAACGACCCACCGACGACGATCAACAACAACACCAAAATAAACACGCCCCGCGTCGGGTCGGTGGCGAACGCATGCACCGACGTCAGCACGCCGGACCGCACCAAGAACGTGCCCAATAGCGAGAACGAGAACGCAATGATGGCCAACAAGATCGTCCACGCCTTCATGGTATCGCGCTTTTCAACGACGACGCACGAATGCAATAACGCGGTGCCGACCAGCCACGGCATGAAGGATGCGTTTTCAACCGGATCCCAAAACCAAAAGCCGCCCCAGCCGAGTTCGTAATACGCCCACCATGACCCAAGCGCGATGCCGATGGTCAAACAAGACCAGGCTGCCAAGGTCCAAGGTCGCACCCAGCGCGCCCACGCCGCATCCACACGGCCTTCGATCAGCGCCGCGATGGCGAACGAAAACGCCATCGAAAACCCGACATAGCCCAAATACAAAAACGGCGGGTGAAACGCGAGACCCGGGTCTTGCAACAGCGGGTTCAGATCTTGGCCGTCCGGTGCCGGTGGGATCATCCGCTCAAACGGATTAGACGTGAGCAAAATAAACAAATAAAAGCCGACGCCGATCAGCGCCTGGATCGATAGGGCGCGAGCTTTGAGCGCGGGCGGCAAATACCTGCCGAACACCGCCACAGCCGCGCCAAAGATCGCCAAGATCAGCACCCACAACAGCATCGAGCCTTCGTGGTTACCCCAGACACCCGCCACTTTATAGAGCATCGGTTTCGCGGAATGAGAATTTTCGACCACATTGACGACGGAAAAATCGGACGTCACATACGCATGAGTGAGAGCCCCAAACGACACCGCAACCAGCAAAAACTGCGCTATCGCCGCGTGACTGCCGCTTGCCATCCACACAGCATTACGCCGGTGTGCACCGATCATCGGCACGAAGCTCTGCACGATCGCAACGCCGAGTGCCAATATCAGTGCGAAATGTCCCAATTCAACGATCACCGCAAACTCCTGTTTCGTGGGTTATCGCGCATAAAATTATAAGCGTTCACCAGCGAATTCACACATTAACTATTGGCCATTTTTATTGACCTTGGCCCTGCCACTGGCCGGATTTCTTTAAAGCGTCGGCGACTTCGGGCGGCATGTAATTTTCATCGTGCTTGGCGAGGACTTCGTCGGCGACGAAAACGCCACCTACAAAGTGGCCTTGTGCGACGATGCCTTGGCCTTCGCGAAACAGGTCCGGCAAAATCCCGGCATAGGTGACAGGCACCGTGTTGCTGAGATCGGTGACACGAAACGTCACGGTCGTACCGCCGGTTCTGTCCACGCTGCCCTCTTCGACCAAGCCGCCCAGGCGAAAGCCGCGATCTTGCGCGTATTTCTTTTCCGCGACATCGGTCGGGCTGACAAAGAGCGTGATATTTTCTTCAATCGCGCTTAGGAACATCGCCGTCGACGTGGCCAGCAAGACAAGAGCCACGGCCACAAAAGTCAAACGTTTATGCTTACGCTTCATCTGACTTCCTCTCTCGGGTGGCTTCGGCACAGTCCAGAGCAGCGCGCGTGCTTTTCAAAGCACGCAGGCTCACGAAGACAAGCCCGATGAGCACCAACGCGACGATCCCATAGCTGGGCCAGACATAGGCGCCGTGCTGGGTCATGCTGAGGATGCTGTCGGTATTACTCACGATGTGTTCCTGCTTCTCTTGATGTGTGGGCTTAAACTTGGATTTACTGGAAAATAGGCGTTTCGAGCCCAGGTTACAATGTTATGCCGCCGCTTGGCGTTGCCTGAGCACCCGTAGCCGCTGCGCCATCAAAGCTTCACGCATCCTTACCAGAACGAGCCATAAATAATACAGTTGAAACGCACCTGCCATCAGGAACAACGGCAACAGCATATCGCCGTGAATCGTCGGGCCACTCATGCGCATGACGCTGGCCGGCTGATGTAAGGTGTTCCACCAGTCCACCGAAAACTTAATGATCGGCACGTTGACGAACCCGACCAACGACAAGATCGCCGCAGACTTCGCGCCGCGCGCCGGATCGTCAAACGCACTGCGCAACGCCATGTAGCCGAGATACAGAAAAAACAGTACCAATACAGACGTTAAGCGGGCATCCCAGACCCACCACGTGCCCCACATCGGCTTGCCCCAAAGTGAGCCGGTAACCAATGCCAAAAACGTAAAACTCGCCCCAATCGGCGCGGTCGCCTTCGCCGCCACATCGGCGACACCGTGCTTCCAGATCAGCGACACTGCCGATGCCACAGCCATCGCCGTATAGCAAAACAGCGCCATCCATGCCGCCGGCACATGGATATACATGATCCGCACAGTGTGCCCTTGCTGGTAGTCCACCGGTGAGGCGAACAGCGCAAAATACAGCCCGCTCACCATAAAGATCAGCATCAGGCCCAACGCCCAAGGCTCGACACGGCGGCTCAGACGTAAAAAACGGGTCGGATTGGCGAAACGGTGTAGCATGACGGTCGGGGTCCTATGATTTCAGAGGGTGTTTTATAGCATCCAAAGTCGGCTATGCCACGGCTTCCCGCACCGCAGCGGCACTTGCCCATGGTGTCAGCGCCGCCGCCGCCAGCAACAAACCGCCCAACAGCATCAGATGCGCTTTCACGGCGAGCCCGGACAATTCGGCCTCAATCGCGCCCACGGCAAAAATAAGCACCGGGATCGTCAGCGGCAACACCAACAGCGACAACAAAACGCCACCGCGCCGAGCCCCCAATACCAATGCCGCCCCAATGGCGCCGATCAAACTCAGAATCGGGGTGCCGAGTGCCAGGGTGAGAAGGATCACCGGCAACGCATCCAAGGGTACATTCATCATGATCGCCAGCAACGGCGTCGCCACCATCAACGGCAAACCCGTCGTCAACCAATGTACACAAACCTTGGCCAACACAGTCAACTCAAGCGGCACAGGGGCCAGCACCAAAAGCTCCAACGCACCATCTTCATAATCAGCTTGGAACATCCGTTCCATCGACAGCATCGCCGCCAACAACGCCGCCACCCAAATCACACCGGGCCCAATACGCGCCAAGGTGTTGGGCTCCGGCCCGACACCGAACGGGAACAACACGACCGCAATAATAAAAAAAGCCACCACCATCACACTGTCGGCGCTTTGACGCAGTGCCAAGCGGGCTTCCCGACGAAACACGGCCAACGCGCCGCTCACGCCGCAACCCGGCTGAGATCGAGGCTTTGAACGTTATCCAAACCAAGGTCGGTGTGCGTCGACGTCACCACCATGCCGTCATGGGCGCGATGGTTTTTAATCAAATCCGCAAGCATAGCGGCAGCCGCGCTGTCCAGCGCGGTGGTCGGCTCGTCGAGCAGCCAAAGCGGCGCCTTTGTAGTCAGCATACGGGTCAATGCGACCCGGCGGCGCTGCCCGGCCGACAAATAGCGCGCCGGCAAATCGGCTAGATGTGAGATGCCGAGTGCCATCAACGCGGCGTCCGGGTTCAGCCCTCCACCACCATTGATCTCAGCCCAAAAACTGATGTTTTCGCGGACACTCAACGCCGGTTTGACGGCATCCGCATGGCCGACGTAGACGACACGCTGATTGTGTGCGCCGCTATCGTCGGCGATATCTTCAAACGTATCTACATCGGCCCAAGCGATGCGTCCGCCGACCGGGCGCATCAGACCGGCCATCAAACGCAGCAGTGTTGATTTGCCCGCCCCGTTCGGCCCGGTGAGGACGAGCACATCACCACTTTGCACGCGAAAACCGGCGCCATGCAGCACCAACCGCTCGCCACGAACACATTCGATGTTTTCACCTAGAAACGTCGCCACGCACTCACTCCCAGTTCTATTCGTGACGGTAAACGATGGGCAACGCGCTGGAAAGCATACATAAAAAACGACCGGGTCAACCCTGGGGGAGGGGGACCCGGTCGATTTAAGTGTCGACGCAAATAACGTCGATAGGGGACCAGAGAGGGGGGTCTCTGGGTATAGACGAGGAGGTCTATGGCTTGAAGAATACAACCGGATTGTGGCGCGATTATGGCGCTGCACATTACAAATTTGTTAGATTTCAACTTTAGCTGTCGCGTGCGTCTTCAATCACTTTGCCGTCGTTAGGCAGACTATCAGGCGCGACAAACTCAACCAAGCCTTTGAGTTTACAAACATTTTGGATGGTCTGCGTGAGCGCATCTTTGAGTGCATCGCCGCCTTTCACCGTGGCGCATTTGACGGTCAGCGCATCTTTTCCATCCAATTGTGTCACAATTGCCCGAATACGTGAAATTTCGGGATGACGACGTGCAATCTCGGCGATCTGTGCCGGATGCACGAACATCCCCTTTACCTTGGTCGTCTGATCCGCACGCCCCATCCAGCCTTTCAGGCGCATGTTGCTACGACCGCATGGGCTTTGCCCGACCATCACCGCTGATAAATCACCCGTAGCAAAACGAATCAACGGGTAGCCGGTCCTGAGCGGCGTCACCACGACTTCGCCGACCTCACCGTCCGGCACAGGTTCACCGGTGCCGGGGCGGACCACTTCGACGATGATGTTTTCGCTGACGACCAAACCCTCGCGGGCCGACGTCTCGTAGGCGATGGCACCCAAATCCGCAGATGCATAAGCTTGGCCGCAATGTACGCCATAGGATTCGATGGCAGCGCGCAAATCCGGCAGCAATCCCTCGCCGCCAACGCAGGCGTTCCTGAGACTGGACACATCCTTGCCCATCTCATCTGCTTTTTCCAAAATAATCCGCAAGAAGCTAGGTGTGCCGGTATAAGCCGTCGGCTTAATGTCGTGGATCGCCTGCACCTGTAATTCCGTGTTACCGATGCCGGCTGGGAAGACCGCGCATCCGATGGCCTGTGCGCCCGCTTCCATCATCACGCCTGCGGGTGTGAAGTGATAAGCAAACGTATTGTGCACGATGTCGCCTTTACGCATACCACTGGCATACAGGGCGCGCGCCGTATTCCACCAATCAGCGCCGAAGCCTTCCGCATCATAGGTTGGCCCAGGTGATTGAAAGATGCGCAACAATTGACCTGGCGGTAGCGTCGTCAGCCCACCCAAGGGATTGCCAGCAGATTGGATATCCACAAGCGCCGACTTGCGCGTCACCGGCAACGCTGCCAAGGCAGCACGGTCGGCAATGGATGAGGGGTCAATGTCTTTGAACAACGTCTGATAATATGGCGCGTCGGCCGAGACGGCTGCTAGGTAACCCGGCAACGCGTTGAACAACGCCGCCTCGCGCTCAGCCGGATCTCGGACTTCGAGATCGTCATAAAAATCTGCCGATGTCATCACTTAACCGAGCCAGCGCTTACGCCGACGATAGTGTTTTACGTCGCGAAAACTTTTCCGGCCCGCAGTCGATATACCCAGATAGAATTCCTTCACGTCCTCATTTTCGCGTAACGAAGACGCCGGGCCGTCCATGACGACGCGTCCGTTTTCCAGAATATAGCCGTACTCTGCATAGCGCAGCGCGATGTTGGTGTTTTGCTCAGCCAACAAAATGCTCACGCCTTCGCGCTTGTTCAGTTGTGAGACGATCTCGAAGATTTCCTCAACCAATTGTGGCGCCAAGCCCATCGATGGCTCGTCCAACAAGATCATCTTCGGGTTCGACATCAACGCACGCCCAATCGCGCACATCTGTTGCTCGCCGCCAGACGTATAGCCGGCCTGCGATGTGCGGCGCTCACGAAGGCGGGGAAAATAATTATAGACTTTTTCCAAGCTCTCATTGATGGCGGCTTTGCCGTCCGCGCGCGTGAATGCGCCGGTCATCAGGTTTTCTTCAATAGTCAGATGCTCGAAACAGTGCCGGCCTTCCATGACTTGCACCACGCCACGCTTGACCAATTCGTTCGGGCTCAGAGATTCAATTTTATCCCCGTTGTAGATGATCGAGCCTTTCGTCACCTCGCCACGTTCGGCATGCAGAAGATTGGAAATAGCCTTCAAGGTCGTCGTCTTACCTGCCCCATTGGCGCCCAAAATTGCCACAACGCCGCCCTTCGGCACCTCAAGGGAAACACCCTTCAGGACCAAAATGACGTGGTCGTAAATCACTTCGATGTTGTTGACGGCAAGGAGGTTGCCGGCGCCCTCTGGGGCGCCGGCGGTATCCTCGACCTTTTTAGCGGTCGTACTCATTAGTTACAGCTACGCGGCGTGATGCTGTTTTCTTTCGCGTAGTTCGCCGAGTCTTCTGCGATCAGCGGCTGGATGATATCGGCATCCGGCTCATAGAACCCGGTTACGAAGCTCCATTTCTTGGCCTTCGCATCCCACTGCTGCAGCGCGACCTTACCTGGGCCCTGGTGGTTCTCGCAGGTGATCTTCACAGGATACGTGAAGCCTTCGAGACCTAGAACAGCAAGCCGCTTGGCGTCCACATTCAACGCTTCGAAGCCGTCACGAACTTGCTCTCCGGTCGGCTCTTTGGTGTTGTGCATACGCATTCCGGTGCGGATAGCTTCGGCAGACCACATCGCGGCCACGACGCCCCGGTTGTAGAGCACTTCGCCGATGCGATCACGATCACCACCGCCGTTGCCGGCGTCATAGACATAGGACTTGATGTCGTCATGAGCGCGGAAATTATCACCCGCAGCATGGAACGCACCGGAAAGATACCCGTCCGCATCCAAGCCCGCAGGCAACACGTCGTTTTCAGAACCAGACCACCAAACGCCGATGAAATGATCCATCGGGAAGCGGATTGAAGCTGCTTCTTTGACGGCGACCTGGTTCATCACGCCCCAGCCCCACATCATCACCCAGTCCGGGCGCTCGCGACGGACCTGAAGCCAAGTTGCCTTTTGTTCCTGACCCGGGTGGTCAACGGCGAGCAGCATCAACTCGAAGCCATGCTTTTTAGCGGCTTCTTCGAGGGTGCGAATCGGCTCTTTACCGTAAGCCGAGTTATGATAGACGAGCGCAATCTTTTTGCCCTTCAACTTGTCCATCCCGCCTTCTTTTTCGCCGATGTATTTCACGAATACACTGGCCTGGTCCCAATACGTGGCTGGGAAGTTAAAGATGTAGGGGAAGACTTTACCGTTGGCAGCCGAGGTGCGGCCATAACCCATCGAGAAGACAGGAATTTTATCCTCGGTTGCTTTTGGGATTAGCTGATAGGTGATACCGGTCGACAGCGGCTGGTACACCAGCGCGCCCGAAGGCTCGGTGCCTTTGGTATTTTCATAGCACTCAACACCTTGCTTGGTGTTGTAAGCGGTCTCGCACTCAAGGTACTTGATCTTGACGCCTTCAATGCCGCCGTCACGTGCGTTGAGCATTTTCCAGTAGTCGCCATAACCATTGGCGAACGGAATGCCGTTTGGCGCGTAAGGACCAGTACGGTAAACCGTCGCCGGAACAACAAGTTCGTAAGCTTGTGCGGCTGCGGACATCAGCGGCAATGCCACTGCGGTTGCAGCCAAAACTTTTGTCAGAAACTTGGCTTTCATATTTGCCTCCCTTTTTCGAGGTTATTTTGACGACTTGTGTCGTCTGTTAATCCCTTGGATGGGGCCCATGCTAACCGGAACCTCTACCGATTAATAGGGGTCGGTCAGTATGGGAATGGCCAGCGCCGCAGCTTCTCCTTGAGAATTTGCCACAGCCTTGCCAAACCGTGCGGCTCGACGATCAGGAATAAAATGATCAAAGCGCCCAAAAGCATCACTTCGCCATGCTTCGCCGCGCCGACGGCTAAACCAAAACCGTCGACCAGGATAGTTTTCATCGTAATCGGCAGCAGCACCATAAATGCCGCCCCCAGGAAAGGCCCTAGGATACTGCCGAGACCGCCGATGATGACGATGAACAGAACGAAGAACGACTGGAAGATGTCGAATGCCTCGGTCGGCTCCGCCGACCCGAGCCACACACTAAAATACAGCGCACCGGCGACACCGATGTAAAACGAACTCACCGCGAACGCGGTCAACTTGGCTTCGAGCGGGCGGATACCTATCAACTCGGCGGCGATATCCATGTCGCGGATTGCCATCCAGTTACGCCCGATACGACCGCGCACGAGATTTTTAGCCGCCCATGCAAACACGACGACAAAGCTCAAACAGAACAAATACCGCGCCGCCGGATGCGCCTCAGCGCCGGTCACCAAAATTCCGAACACCTCGCGCGGCGGCGATACGATCATGCCGGTCGGGCTGTAGTTATAAAACCAGCCCACCTTGTTAAACAGCCAGACCAAGAAAAACTGCGCCGCCAACGTCGCGACCGCCAGATAAAAGCCTTTGATCCGCAACGACGGCAAACCGAAAAACACCCCGACTGCAGCCGTGATAAACCCCGACATCACGATCACAACAATGAAGTTCAGATCTGGAAACATGGTAACGAGCTTGTAAGACGCATACGCGCCCACCGCCATAAAGCCACCGGTACCCAGCGACACCTGTCCGCAATAGCCGGTCAAAATATTCAGCCCGAGCGCCGCCATTACGTAGACCAAGAAATGGATAAGAATCGCGTTGGCCCAATAATCGTCGATGATGAATGGAATCACCCCGAACGCGACGATCAAAATGGCGCCGATGAAGAACCGGTCCTGCAGGATCGGAAAGATCGCTTCGTCAGCATTATAGCTGGTCTTAAACTGGCCGGCTTCACGATAAAACATGACGCGTCACACCCTCTCGATAATTTTTTCGCCGAACAGCCCTTGCGGCCTGAACAGCAGGAACGCGAGCGCCAGCATATAGGCGAACCAGTTTTCAATGGCGCCACCGATAAACGGGCCTGCGTAAATTTCTGCAACTTTCTCGCCGACGCCGATGATCAATCCGCCGACGATTGCACCCGGCACCGACGTGAACCCACCTAAAATCAGCACCGGCAACGCCTTGAGTGCGATCAATGACAACGAGAACTGAATGCCCGATTTAGAGCCCCACATGATTCCCGCCACCAACGCGACGAAGCCCGACACCGACCACACGATCACCCAGATCATGCGCAATGAAATACCGACGCTGAGTGCCGCTTGGTGATCATCCGCCACCGCCCGCAAGGCGCGCCCGATACGGGTCTTTTGGAAAAAAATCGCAAGCACGATCACAAGCGCTGCCGCAATCAACGCGGCCACAACCTCAAGCTTTTCAACATACAAATTGTAGTTATCCAACAAATAGTCGGACGCACCGGACGGCAGCCCGACATCCAGCGGCTTCACATCCGAGCCGAACAGCGTATCGCCCAGGCCTTCCATGAAGTACGCGAGGCCAATGGTAGCCATGAACAAAATAATCGGCTCTTGATTGACCAAATGGCGCAACACCATAAGTTCGACAAGCCACGCCACGATCACCATCACCCCCATGGTCGCGATGATGCCGAGCCACACCGGCAACGCGAAACCGAACAGTTCATAAAACCAGCCGTCGGTTGAGATGAAATCGTAAAGCGCCAAGCCCGCGAACAGCGCAAACACGCCCTGCGCGAAGTTAAATACCCCCGACGCCTTGAAGATCAAGACGAAGCCGAGCGCGACCAAAGAGTACATCACCCCGGCCATCAAGCCGCTGATCACCGTCTCCAGAAAAAACATCATGGCCTGTGCCGCTCCGTTCTATGCTTCTGCGTCGTCATGGGAAACGCCAAGATAGGCGTCGATGACGTCTTGGTTGCCCCGCACTTCATCGGGCGTGCCCTCGGCCAGCTTTCGGCCATAATCCAGCACCACGACCCGGTCTGAGATATCCATGACCACGCCCATATCGTGTTCAATCAACACGATGGTGGTGCCGAACTCGTCATTCACATCCAAGATAAAACGACACATATCCTGCTTTTCTTCGATGTTCATGCCGGCCATCGGTTCGTCTAACAGTAACAAGTCAGGCTCAGCGGCGAGCGCACGGCCTAACTCAACCCGCTTTTGCAGGCCGTAAGGTAATTTACCGACCGGCGTTTTGCGGATCGCTTCAATTTCCAAAAAGTCGATCACCCGCTCGACCACCTCACGGTGCTCGGCTTCTTCTTTAGCAGCGGGGCCGAAATGCAGGGCTTGCAAAAAGATATTGGTACTCATCTTCGTGTTGCGCCCGGTCATGATGTTGTCGAGCGTCGACATCCCTTTGAACAGCGCGATGTTTTGGAAGGTCCGGGCAATACCGGTGCGCGCCGCCACGCTTGGCCGCACTTGGCGGCGGGTTTCACCCTTAAAGGTGATCGTGCCCTCTTGCGGATGATAGAACCCGTTGATGCAGTTCAGCATTGAGCTTTTGCCGGCCCCGTTTGGACCGATAATCGCAAAGACCTCGTGCTCGTTCACCGAAAAACTAATGTTCTGAAGTGCTTTGACGCCACCGAACGACAACGAAATATTATCGACGGCCAAGATCGTGTCGCCAATGTCTCGCTGCGGAGCTGATTGCGTCATTGGATCCGTCATCGGGTATGCCTCATTCCGCTGCTTGGCGTGGGGCAGCATCGAAAACCGCTGCCTCTCGAATTTTCACATCCGCTTTAATCGTGCCGGTGCGGCCGTCTTCAAACGTCACGGTGGCCTCGACCGGACATACATCCACGCCGGAATACAGCGCCTCAATCAGCTCACCATAACGCTCGGCAATGGTGTTACGGCGCACCTTGCGAGTCCGCGTCAGTTCACCATCATCGGCATCAAGCAGCTTGTGCAAAATCAAGAACCGTCGGATTTGCGAACCGGACAGCATTTTGTCTTCGGACAAGTCTTTATTCACCTGATCGACGCAATCTGCGATCAGGTCATAAACCTCGCTCCGCATCGCCAGATCGGTGTAGCCCGAATAGGCAAGGCCCTTCCGCTCCGCCCAGTTGCCGACGGCTTCCAAATCAATGTTAATAAAAGCTGCGGCATAGTCGCGGTCATGACCAAAGGCCACAGCCTCTGTCACGTACGGGAAGAATTTGAGTTTGTTCTCAAGATACTTGGGCGCGAACATGGTACCGCTTTTGAGTTTGCCGACATCCTTGGCGCGATCAATGATCTTGAGGTGCCCGTCAGCGTCCATAAAGCCGACATCACCGGTCATCACCCAACCGTCTTCGGTTTTGGTTTCTCGCGTTGCTTCGTCGTTTTTGTAATACGCGACGAACACCCCCGGGCCTTTGAACAGCACTTCGCCGTTGTCTGCAATCTTAAGCTCTACGTCCGTCGCCGGCGGGCCGACGGTATCGGGCTTCACATCGCCATCTTTTTGCATACAGATAAACACCGATGCCTCGGTCGAGCCGTACAACTGCTTAATATTGACGCCGAGACCGCGATAAAAATCGAAGATATCCGGGCCAATGGCTTCACCCGCCGTATACGCCAACCGAAATCTGGAAAAGCCCAACTCGTTTTTCAGCGGACCATAGATCAACACTTCACCAAGGGCATAAACCAAGCGATCTATGATGCCGACCGATTTACCATCCAACAGGTCCGGCCCGACCCGGTCGGCATGCGCCATAAAGAACTTATAAAGCTCGCGGTTCAGCCAACTCGCGTCTTCCATCCGAATCGCGACCTGCGTCAGAATGGTTTCGAAAATCCGAGGGGGTGCGAAGAAATACGTCGGCCCAATTTCTTTGAGATCGGTCATCACCGTATCGGCGCTTTCCGGGCAACTGACGCAAAAACCTGCGACGTAGGACTGACTGTACGAGAAAATATTGTCGCCGACCCATGCCATCGGAAGGTACGCCAGCACTTCATCGCGTTCGTTCAGATTGTCCCACTCAACACCGTTGCGAGCAGTCTTGATCAAATTATCGAAGCTGAGCATTACGCCCTTGGCGCGGCCGGTGGTACCCGACGTGTACAACATGATTGCGATGTCTTCGCCGCTGCCCTTTGCCGCTTCGGCTTCAAACCAGCCTGGGTTTTCTGCCAGGAACGCACGGCCCGCATCCATCAAGTCGGCGAGCGAGCGAACGAACGGCTGGTCATAATGACGCATGCCGCGCTCGTCCTTGTGGATGATTTCCTTCAAGAACGGACAACGATCCATCACTTCGAGCAACTTATCAGTTTGTTCTTGATCTTCGACGATGGCGTATTTTACTTCGGCGTGCTCAAGCACGTACTGCATTTCTTCAGCAACTGCGTCTTGGTACATCGGCACCGGCTTGCCGCCCAGCGCTTGCGCTGCGGTCATCGCCCAATACAGCTGTGGCCGATTGTCACCGACGATGGCCAAGCTGTCGCCGCGTTCAAACCCAAATAATTTCAGGCCCGCCGCCATGGCCGCGATCTCGTCTTTCATTTCAGACCAAGACCACGATTGCCAAATGCCGAGATCTTTCTCGCGCACGGCCGGACGCGCACTGAACTTGCGCGCATTTTCAAGCAACAACTTTGGAAACGTGTCGACGGAGTCCAAACTCCGACTATCGCGACCCATTGTGTTTTCTCCCCATGCACACCCGATCTTTTTTTGCCGGGTCCGAATTTATTCTTGTGCACCAAGAGGTTTGCAAAACTGCCTTCCTTCCACAAGCGAAAAGATACATCTGATCGCAAACCATCTCACGCGCCTGTGCATGCGTCTGTAAATGGTCGCGTCTATGGCATGGACAAAGCCGTGAAAATGTGGAGATTCCTTTGATAATTAATCCCCGCTTTCCGCACACATGGCCCAGGAGGACAATACCGTGTCGATTACCGGCAAAGACACCCTCGGAACCCGTAAAACGCTCGACGTCAACGGCAAGACTTATGATTATTTCAGCTTAGATGCTGCCGAAAAAGCCGGCGTTGGCGACGTTTCGCGCTTGCCCTATTCACTGAAGGTCGTGTTGGAAAACCTTTTGCGCCGTGAAGACGGCCGCACGGTCACCGTCGAAGACGTGAAAGCGGTCGGTGCGTGGCTCGATACGCAGACCTCGCAGCATGAAATCGCTTACCTTCCGGCGCGCGTCTTGATGCAAGACTTCACCGGCGTCCCCGCCGTTGTCGACTTGGCATCGATGCGCGACGCCATGGTCTCGATGGGCGGCGATCCAAACAAAATTAACCCGCTGGCCCCTGTCGATCTGGTCATCGACCACTCGGTGATGGTCGACGAAGCCGGTAACGCAACCGCGCTGCAGCACAACGTGGACCTGGAATTTGAGCGCAATATGGAGCGCTATGAGTTTCTGAAATGGGGCCAACAGGCATTTTCGAACTTCCGCGTCGTGCCACCCGGCGCCGGTATCTGTCACCAGGTGAACTTGGAATATCTGGCAAAAGTCGTTTGGTCCCGTGAAGACGCGGACGGCAAGATGGTCGCGTATCCCGATACCCTCGTCGGCACCGACAGCCACACCACCATGATCAACGGCCTAGGCGTTCTGGGTTGGGGCGTCGGCGGGATCGAGGCCGAAGCCGTGATGCTCGGCCAGCCGGTCTCGATGCTGATCCCCGAAGTGGTCGGCTTCAAGCTCGACGGCAAATTGGCCGAAGGCATGACCGCGACCGACTTGGTGCTGACCGTCGTGCAGATGCTCCGCAAAAAAGGTGTGGTTAGCAAGTTCGTCGAATTCTACGGTGACGGCCTCGACAATCTGTCACTCGCCGATCAGGCAACCATCGCCAACATGGCGCCAGAATACGGCGCGACCTGCGGCATTTTCCCGGTCAGCGGTGCGACCATGGACTACCTGAAACTCACCGGTCGCGACGAAGACACCATCGCGTTGGTCGAGAAATATTCGAAAACCCAAGGCATGTGGCGCGAAGCCGGCACGCCCGAGCCGGTGTTCACCGACTCGTTGCAATTGGACTTAGGCTCGGTCGAGCCCTCTATCGCCGGCCCGAAACGCCCGCAGGACCGCATCCAACTTTCGATGTCCTCGAAAGCGTTCAAAGAAGGCTTCAAGACGCTGACCGGTCGCGATCAAGGCAAGTCGGCACAAGTCGACGACTTTGCCCTCGAAGACGGCGCCATCGTTTTAGCGGCGATCACGAGCTGCACCAACACCTCGAACCCGGCTGTGCTGGTGGCAGCGGGCTTGGTTGCGCAGAAAGCCGTTGAACTCGGCGTTGCGCCGAAGCCTTGGGTCAAAACCTCGTTCGCGCCCGGCTCGCAGGTGGTGCAAAGCTACATGGATAAGGGCGGCCTGACCGAATATCTGGACGCCATCGGTTTCAACGTGGTCGGCTTCGGCTGCACGACCTGCATCGGCAACTCCGGTCCACTGAAAAGCCAAGCCATCGAAGAAGCTATCATGGAAAAAGGGATCACCGTCGGCGCTGTTCTTTCCGGCAACCGTAACTTTGAAGGCCGCGTGCATCCGCTGTCGACGGCGAACTATTTGGCCTCGCCGCCATTGGTCGTCGCGTTCGCCATCGCCGGCAACATGAACGTCGATGTCTACAACGACCCGCTCGCCGAAGACAAAGACGGCAACCCGGTGTATCTGAAGGACATCTGGCCGTCGAACGAGGAAATCAGCGAGTATATGTCCCGTGTGATTTCCGCAGACATGTTCCGCGAGCGTTACAGCGATGTCTTCAAAGGCGACAAGCATTGGCAGGATATTAAGATCACCGGCGGTCAGACCTACAAGTGGTCGCCGGGCTCGACCTACGTGCAGCATCCGCCGTTCTTTGACGAAAGCGAAGCCGCATCCGGTGAGCCGGAAGATTTCTTAAACGCGCGCGCGCTCGCGATCTTGGGCACGTCGGTCACCACCGACCACATCTCGCCTGCCGGTAACATCAAAAAAGAAAGCCCGGCTGGTGACTTCTTGTTGCAACACCAAGTGCGCGAGAACGAGTTCAACTCGTACGGCGCACGTCGCGGCAACCACGAAGTGATGATGCGCGGCACGTTCGCCAACATCCGCATCAAAAACGAAATGGCACCTGGCACCGAAGGCGGCTGGACCACGCTTCAACCGACCGGCGAAGTGCTGACGATTTATGAAGCCGCGATGCGTTACAAACAAGACGACGTGCCGCTGATGATCTTCGCCGGCGCCGAATATGGCACTGGGTCCAGCCGTGACTGGGCCGCCAAGGGCACGCGTTTGCTCGGCGTCAAAGCGGTGGTGGTTGAGAGCTTTGAACGTATCCACCGCTCTAACTTGGTCGGCATGGGCGTGTTGCCGCTGCAGTTCAAAGACGGCGTGACCCGCCAATCTTTGAAACTGGACGGCACCGAGACCTTCGATTTGACCGGCATCAAAGACGGCATCAAGCCGGGCATGGACGTTGATCTGAAGATCACACGCAAGGATGGCTCAACCGAAGAAACCACCCTGCTTTGCCGCATCGACACAGTGGACGAGGTCGACTACTACCTCGCCGGCGGCATTTTGCAGTATGTGCTGACGAAACTGCAGGCGGCTTAAGCCTTCTGCGATACGTGACGTAAAAGGGTGTCCGGCTCCGGCTGGATGCCCTTTTTCTTTATGCGCTCCGCTGCCGCCACGCCCGGCTGATCCAGGCGAACGAAGACAGATAGGCGACTGCGGCGCCGTAGCCGAGCAGCGTACCCCAGAACAGGCCCAGCGTCGGCAAGCCCCATGTGACAGCCCAACAAAACGAAATCACGCCGCCCAAGCCCAGCGGCACGTGCTTTAAGACCGCCGCGATTTCTTCGCCCCGGTACGTGATGTGAATGACCAAGATCAGCGGGTACAGGGTGATCGGAAACGCGGTCAGGATGCCGGTCCATTGCGGGCCGATGGCACTGGCCGCCGCACTGATGATGACGATGGCGGCTGTCGCCATCAAAGCCCGAAACATCAACACACCCCAGCCGAACCGCACCCGCATGACAATCGGTGTGTTCGGCAAATACGCCATCAGCTTTGACGTCACAATCAACAGCACGGCAATGGCCGGTAGCGATATGGTCAACGGAATTTGCGTTAGGCTGACCGCATAGGCGGCGACCGCGTAGCCCGCATTCGCCGCAATTGAGGGCGCGATGATCGCCTTGAGGCCGCCTTCGTTTCGGCGCGCCGCGACGGCACCATATATGAGGATGAACACCAGCGTCGTAAAAAAGCCCGGCACCATGTGGTGTGCGGCTTCGGCGGCAAACACCGGGCCTTGTTCGATACCGGTGAAGATAATCACCATGCCGGCGCCCAACGGCAGACCGGTCAGCAGTCCGGCCGCCCTCGGCCCGACACGTTCGGCGATCAACGACAGCGCCACGACGATGCCGATGGACACCACAGCTTTAGCCGCGACCAGGGCGCCGACGGTCTCGATCATCTGTCTCTCCGATTACAACTTGATAGTGATTTGGCCATGCATAGCGCATTCAAGGTCGGCTTAAAACGTCGATCATGTGGAAAATTAACGGACATCTAGAGCCGCCACACGAAACCATCACCTCGTTGTGATTTGGCCGTGAGAGGGATTCTCGATAGGATTATAGATATGAAACGGATCGCTTACATTTTTTCTGTGTTCGTCGTTGCGCTGTTTGCGGCAACCGCGCATGCAGCAGATAAGCCGCAAGCTCAACCGCTGACGGTGGTTGAGCTTTATACCAGCCAGGGCTGCTCTTCATGCCCACCGGCGGATGCGTATCTCGGCAAACTGGCTGAGCGCGATGACATCCTGGCGCTGTCGTTGCATGTGGATTACTGGGATTACATCGGCTGGAAAGATAAGTTCGCCCTCCCCGCCAACACGGTGCGCCAACGCGCCTATTCCCGCAACCTTGGCATGGGGTATGTTTATACCCCGCAAATAGTGGTGCAAGGCATGGCCCATACCACAGGCTCGAACCGGGACAGCGTCGAAAACCTGATCCGCGACCTGCGGGGCGCCAAACGCTTAGACGTCAACGTGACGCATAACGGCGACGCGCTGGACATCAAGATACCGGGCGGCACCTTCGAAGACGAAGACGCGCGCATTTTGGTCGCCGCATTTGATTCCAAACACGTGACAGAGGTGCAGCGCGGCGAGAACGCCGGCCAAGACTTGGCATATTACAACGTCGTCCGAGACATGGTCGAGATCGGCACATGGTCTGGCGACGCACTGTCGCTCAAGGTGACAGAACAACAGATTGAAATGAATGGCCGTAACGGCTGTGCCGTTTTGGTGCAGTCGACCAAAACCGGGCGCATACTTGGCGCCGCGAAGATCATTTTTCAACCGCATTCCTGAGAGTACGTGTCTGACGGGGAGGTCCCGGGCGCACAGCGACCCGGGACCTCCTCCTCTCAGCGCTTATTTGCGCCCTAGCCTCTCGACCCGCTCAGCCATCAAGCACAAAATCTCAAACATCAACGTGACCGCCACCAACGCGGTATTACCCGACATATCGAACGGCGGCGAGACTTCGACCACGTCAGCGCCGACGATGTCCAAGCCGCGAAGGCCGCGCAGCATCACCTGCGCATCGTGAGTAGTATAGCCGCCGATCTCGGGCGTGCCGGTGCCGGGCGCGTACACTGGGTCCAGGCCGTCCACATCAAAACTCACATAACACGGACCGCCACCGATCACGCGACGCGCTTCGGCGGCGACTTTTTCCGGGCCCAGATCAAAATATTCCTCGATCTCGATCACACGGATACCCTGTTCCAAGCCCCAGTCTTTATCTTCAGGCGTATAAAGCGCACCCCGAATACCGATTTGGATAACGCGCTTGGGGTCCAGCAGGCCCTCTTCGATGGCGCGGCGGAACGGGGTCCCATGGGTGTATTCATGTCCGCCGAAATAACGGTCCCAGGTATCGGTATGCGCATCGAAGTGCACCATGCCGAGCGGCTGGCCCGGCGCGGCAATGCCGCGCATCACCGGCAACGTAATCAGGTGATCGCCCCCCGCCGTCAGCGGCATGATGCCTGCAGCTTTCAGGTCGGCGTAAAACGCCCCTACGCGCTGTAACGTGTCCAACAAATCCACCGGGTTCACCGAGGTATCGCCCAAGTCCGCACAACTCGCGATGTTGAACGGCATCGTGCCGGTCACATGATGAACGTTTCGCATCATCGTTGAGAGATCCCGCATCTGACGCGGCCCGTGCCGTGCGCCCGGACGGTTCGTGGTCCCGCCGTCCCACGGCACGCCGATCAGGCCGATGTCGACCTCGGCGGCAGCGGTCTCAAGGTCAACGTGGGGCAAACGCATGAACGTCGGAATGCCGGCGAAGCGCGGCAGGTCTGCGCCCGAACGCGGGCGATAAAAGGCGTGTTTGGCGTCGCTCATGATTCCTCGCAGTGGTTGCGGTTATGCACCTGAGACTAGGGCATCTAAACGCGACGGTAAAAGGGTCAAACCATCGTCACATTGCTGACACGCTTGAAACGTATACACAGCCTGCGAGCCGAACCCCGAACGTATGCTTAAAGGAGACCTTCATGTCCCGCCCCTATCCGTTCCCCGCCGAAGCCGGCATTGAGCCCAGCCTCAACGAACTGCTGAACGATCCTTTGATGCATAAGATACTGGCGCGGGACGGACTGACCATCAGCGACGTGACCGACGTGGTACGCCGATGGCAGCTTCAACATATCGCACAATCGCCCCGAGTAGCGGCTTAAGATCGCCCGACCGGTTGCAGGTCCGGGCGCCGATCACCATAATAATTACGAGGGAAACCATCGTTTTAGGAGACAACGATCTATGGCCAGCGACAATCTGCACGCACCACGCGAACGTCTGAGCAAAGAAACGCTCGAACTTCATCACGCCATCGTTTCATTGATGGAAGAGATGGAGGCCGTCGACTGGTACCGCCAGCGCGCCGACGACTGTGAAAACGAAGAGCTCAAAGAAATCCTGCTGCACAACATGCGCGAAGAAATGGAACATGCCTGCATGGTCCTGGAATGGATGCGCCGTAACAACGAAGACTTCGCCGGCCAGCTCAAAGAATGGCTGTATAAAGAAGGCCCGATCACGGGCGGGCATTAAACTACCAAGCCCCGCACAAAAAAAGGCCAGCATGATGCCGGCCTTTTTCGTGACGTGATCGCGACGGTTACGCGGCTTTTTTGCGGCGTGCCTCGATAGCGGTCAAAACTGCGTCGGCGAGCGGGGCTGCAGACATCGGGTTTTGGCCGGTGATCAAGTTGCCGTCGACGACGACTTTCGGCGTGAAGTTTTCGCCGCCTTCGAACTCGGCACCCAACTCACGGAGTTTGGCTTCGAGCAGGAACGGCACAACCGTCTCAAGCTCGACCGCGTGCTCTTCGGCATCCGTGAAGCTGTTCACCTTGCGGCCTTTGACGACGGGCGTGCCGTCGGCATAGATGGCCGCAATCAGACCCGCCGGGCCGTGGCAGACAGCAGCGACAGGGATATCACATTCCATCGCATCGACAATAAGTTGGCCAAGGCGTTCGTTTTCCGGCAGATCCCACATGGTGCCGTGGCCACCTGGCAGATAGATCGCCTCGTAGTCTTCGGCGTTCACATGTTCGATCCGTTTGGTGACCTGCACCTTGGTCAACGCGTCCATATCCGCGACGAAACGGTTGACGCTGGCCGGGCGGTCGGCCTCGGTCTCGGCGTAGCTGTTCGGGTCATACGGAATCATGCCGCCTTCGGGCGAGGCGAAATCGACGCGGTAGCCGGCGTCGGTAAAGGCAAAATACGGGGTCGCCAACTCCTCGTAATGAAAGCCGGTCTTTTTGCCGGTCTCGCCGAGATCGGCGTGCGAGGTTGCGATAATGAGAATACGTTTGCTGTCAGCCATGCGCTGGAGCTCCTTTTTCCTGGTCACATTTTTCTGGGTACACTGCAGGTAAGCCCGCGCGCGCAGATGTAAAGACCCCGCGCCGGAATTTCCCGCGAAAATGAACGGTTTGGTGAGAAGAAACCCAGTTCCTTCAAAAACCGGTAGTCACTATAGCATCCATTTACAGGTTCGTCACGACAAGCCGGATGCAAAAGGTTTAGCGTCCCCCCCCGGGAGGGACGAGCCCCGGCAACAAGTTTAAACAGGAAGGTTTTACGTCTGGGAAGCACAGATAGTCGGCTTCCAGCCAAGAGCAGACCATCCACCATTGAGTCGCCATGTATTGGTCTGGGCTACAAACGATCGAACCAAGTGCTATGATTTGGTCAGCTTTTCACATAGAGTTCAACGGTAGAGATAGGGGAAAAACCGTTGGCCGCTCAGCGTTACAAACAAATTATATTAACTGCCTTCCTGATATTGGTAGCGCTTGCTCGGGCTGCCCCGGCTTTCGCTGAAACGCTTTCAATCAACACTACGTCGCCACCTCCCCTGGCTAAAAGTGACGGCAATGGTTATCAGGACCGGATTGCACATGAAGTCTTTCGACGTCTCGGCTTCGATATCACCATAAACATTCTTCCTGGCGAACGTTCCTTACGGAACCTTGACCAAGGTATCGACGATGCGACATTGGTTCGTATTCGGGGTATGGAGAACACATATCCAAACGTGGTTCTGGTGCCCGAGAAAGTCATGGATTGGACTTTTGTAGCCTTCATCTCAGATCCAAGTCTCAAAGTAACAAAGTGGGAGGACCTCTCGGGCAAAAGCATTGCATTCATGAATGGTTGGAAGATTTTCGAGGCCAATGCAAAAAAAGCATCCGACGTAACGACAACGAGCAATCCGGAAATCTTATTTGGCCTCCTTGCGAAAGGTCGAACTAAAATTGTTCTTTTCGAGCAGTGGTCCGGCCTACAATTGATCAATGATTTAAGATTAGACGATGTCATGATGCAGGAACCGCCGCTCGCTGTTCGAGAGATGTTCATGTATGTCCACAAACGTCATGCAGCACTTGTTCCAGCGCTGGCAGAGGCCTTAGCTGCAATGAAGCATGTTGGGGCTTACAAGAAAATCTACAACGAAACCCTTGGCCAACTATTAGCAGCGAAAGCTAATTGATTTTGTTGCGCTTTTTTGCCACGCCAAGGTCGCTCTCTCGAAGGTTCGTACTGTTGGTTGTTGGCGCAAGCACGCTGATAACGATTGTCACGACTTCTATCCAGCTATACTCGGATTATAAGAGCGATCTCGCCTCTATAGATCAATCCTTCGCTTCAATAAGAATTTCACATCTACCCTCCCTTATACAAGACGTATGGACTGCGGACGATACGCTTATCCATACTCAACTTAACGGCTTGGTCACTCTACGCGATATCACATTCATTGCGATCGAGGAAAATGGGAAAATCTCTTGGATGGCGGGCAAAAGAGAGGAGGGCGACGTTGTTGAAGAGCACATAGCCCTGATCCGCGAGTATCAAGGTAAAGATATAACCATTGGCAATCTAATTGTGCAGGCAGACCTTGATGCCGTTTATCAACGGCTCTTAGACAAACTGCTTATCGTGCTTGCAACCAATGCCTTAAAAACGTTTTTGATTTCTATTTTTATTCTAATCATCTTCCATCAACTCATCGGCAAGCGATTGATGACGATTTCGCAATTCTTGAAGTCCGATCACCCCCGCTCCTTAGAGGTAGAATCTTTGGTCACAAAAGTGGCTGAGCCTCAAGATAAACCTGATGAGATCGACAAGCTAGTTGGGGCGGTTTTAAATCATCGTCAGACGATCCATAAAGCTTATCAGGAAATGAATGCAGCAAACCAAAAGCTCGATCAACTGAACGCAGAACTGGCGGAGCAGAATAGCGTTCTTAGTGACGAAATCGGGCAGCACAAAGTGACGTCAGAAGCGTTGGTCAAGGCTAAATCAGCGGCCGATGAACTGAGTAGAGTTAAGTCGGAGTTCTTAGCCAGCATGAGTCATGAGCTACGGACACCGCTGAATGCTATTCTAGGTTATGGTCAAATGCTGGAACTCAATATGGATAAGACATTAAGCGAGGCACAATCAGAATACGTATCTCACGTGATTGAAGGAGGATATCAGCTTCTTCACTTGGTGAATGACATTCTCGACCTAGCCAAGATTGAGGCAAATCGCGTTGACCTTGATCTCTCAGATTTCGACCCCCTGCCTTTGATCCAGCGTTGCATCAGTCAGATATTTCCATTGGCTGAACCAGCCGGCGTAACGATCAAGCTGGAAACAGAAAATAGAACTCCTCAACTTGTTCGCAGTGATGCGGCTAGATTACGCCAGGTGCTCACAAACTTGCTCAGTAACGCGGTAAAATACAATCACGCTGGTGGTTCGGTTATCGTTCGAGTAAACACGATCCATGATGACTACGTTAGAGTCATGGTTATCGACTCCGGTCATGGTATTCCGAAGCAAAAACAATCTAACGTCTTCAAGCTATTCCATCGAGCAGTAGCGGATGCAGCGGTCGCCACTGATGGCATGGGGATTGGACTTGCGGTTTCAAAGATGTTGGTGGAGAGACTCGGAGGCCGAATTAGCTTTATTAGCGAGGAAGGCAGTGGCAGCAGCTTCTGGGTTGATATCCCGCTAGCTAAAAATACTACCGTCTTAATCTGGACCGACGATCTTCGTGTAGGTGTCGATGCCATTGATAGTGATCACCAGGGAATTTTTGCGCTGATAAATGAAATTTCCAGGGAGAATATCCGTACACGAGAACTACAAGGCATCGTCGACAGGATGATATCATATACATCGTATCACTTCCGGCGCGAAGAATTGATCATGGAGGTATGTGGCTATCCTGACTTGATTCAGCATAAGGCATTACACCGGAAACTGGAGGCTTACATCAAGGGCCTCAAATCAAAATGGGAAAAGTCCAATGATGCGACTATCCTTACCGAACTTCGAAAGTTCTTAAGAGAATGGTGGATATCTCATATTCTGGATGTCGATACGAAAATCAAACAACATGCCACCGGCAAAGAGCACGAAATAACCATGGCACTTCAAGTGTTGGCGAAGAACTAGCGTGCTCGCTTCGGGTCGATTTTGTTGAAAAACTCTTCTCTTGAGATCGGGCCTTTCCCCTGATTCAATTTCTTAGAATTGATCAAGGAGACAGACCGATGATGGGCGAGCGGATGACAGGACAAGAGGCTTTATTTTACGGTTTCAGGTCAACACTCCCAAACCAAACGAAGCAGCCCAACTTGATTGAATTTATTAAGTAACTGTTCAAAAAAAAGCCTCCGAGAACAAGTCTCGGAGGCGAGTTTAAACAGGGAGGTTTCACGTCTGGGAGACGCGAGGGGCCGAAAATCGGTCCCTCATTCCGGACAGGGAGCCCGGAAACTGCTGGAGGCGGATCAAGATCAGCGAACTTAGCGCGATCTATCGATCATAACGACGCCTCGAAACCGTGTGTCTTGCTGCAATGCAACATCGACTATGTAGGGTATATAGATTTGTTGTGGCCGCACACCAGAGCCAAAGTGGCAACCCAGCCATGCATTTTGCGCATATCTAGCGCAAACCAAAGGTCATCAATAAGTTTAGCGCTTCATCGCCGCAAGCTTAGCGACGATAAAATCGCGAAATGCCCCGATTCTGGCGGATTCTCGCAGTTCTTCCGGATAGACGAAGAACATATCCAGCTCCGGCCCTTCAAGCTCGGGCAGGATTTCAACCAGGCTGCCAAGCTCGCGCCCCATGTATTCCGGCAGCGCGCCGATGCCGAGGCCGCTTTGCACTGCACGCAGGATGCCATAAATCGAATTCAGCCTGAGCACTGGGTTGCGAACCGACCCGTCTTTGCGCCCCGCTGCCAAAAGCCAGTTCAAATTCATCGCCGGCGGCCTGGCATCGTCGCCGTAGACGACGATCTTATGCTTATCCAGATCCTTCGGTGATTTCGGCATCCCGTTCTGCTGCAGGTACTCTGGGGCGGCATAAACGCGGTAGCGGAGCGTCATCAAGTGGCGTTGCACGAGATCAGGTTGTGTCGGCGGGGTCAGGCGGATCGCCACGTCAGCTTGACGCATCGATAGATCAAGCTCGGTATCGGCGAGCACCAACGACACATCGATTTCCGGATACTGGGTGACGAATTGCTTCATGCGCGGCGCCAAGAAAACCGAGCCAAATGCCACTGTCGTCGACACCTTGAGCGGCCCTTGCGGGCGTTGTTTATTTTCGGCCAATTGCGCCTGCACACGGGCCAACTGAGCGAACACGCTGCGTGCGGTCTCGAGAAGCGTCTCGCCCTGCTCGGTCAGCAACAGACCACGCGCGTGGCGATGAAACAGCTGCGTGCCGAGGCTTTGTTCGAGCGCGCTGATCTGACGGCTGATCGCAGATTGACTCAGATTCAGTTTCTCGCCGGCATGGGTAAAGCTGCCAGCTTCCGCAACGGCGTGAAAAACACGAAGCTTATCCCAATCGATCGGCATCGTGCCCCCTTATTGCTATCAGATTTGCCGATCACTCGGCAGCAGCGGCGCTTTCTTCTTCATGCTCGGCCAAAAAGCGTTCCGCTTCCAAAGCCGCCATGCAGCCGGTACCGGCCGCCGTCACCGCTTGACGATAGATACGATCTTGCACGTCACCGGCCGCAAACACGCCATCTATGCTGGTCTGCGCCGTGCCGGGCGTGGTTTTAATGTAGTTGTCTTCGTACATATCGAGCTGGCCCGCGAACAATTTGGTGTTCGGGTCGTGGCCAATGGCGATGAACACGCCATCGACGGCAATTTCCTGGATCTCACCGCTGGTCGCGTGCTTGAGTCTGGCACCGGTGACGCCGGGCGGGTTTTGTTGACCGACGACTTCATCCAAGGTGTGATCCCAGATCACCTCGATCTTTTCGTGTTTGAACAAACGGTCTTGCATGATTTTTTCCGCGCGCAGTTCATCCCGGCGGTGCACCAAATAAACCTTGCTGGCGAAGTTCGTCAAAAACAGCGCTTCTTCGACCGCCGTGTTGCCGCCGCCGATCACCGCGACCGCTTTGTTGCGATAGAAAAATCCGTCACAGGTCGCACATGCCGAAACGCCAAAACCCATGAACGCTTTTTCGCTGTCGAGCCCAAGCCACCGGGCGCTGGCACCTGTTGCAATGATCAACGTGTCGCCGGTATAGATATTGCCGCCGTCACCGATGGCCGTGAACGGGCGCTTGCTCATATCGACGGACACGATGGTATCTTCGATCATCTCAGTGCCGACATTCTTGGCTTGCTCGAACATCTGGTCCATCAGCCAAGGACCTTGGATGACTTCTGCGAAGCCCGGATAGTTCTCAACCTCGGTTGTAATCGTCAGTTGACCGCCCGGCTGCATGCCGCGGACCAAAATCGGCTGCAAATTCGCCCGCGCCGCATAAATTGCCGCCGTATAGCCGGCCGCGCCGGAACCGATGATCAAAACTTTTGTGTGGCGCGACTCTGGCATAGGGGACTCCTGAGGGGCTATCTGCGAACGAAATTAACCATTATAAACGTGAGCCTCCCTAAATAAGCCGTTCCGCTGTTGGACGCAACGATGGAGGCACAAAATCAAACTGGCAATAAAACTGGGTTATCATCTTGCGCAATGATATTGCGTGAAGAGCGGCCTTGGTGTAACGAGATAGCAGCGAAACAAAGGGGGTGTGCGGTGCAACGGGTGAAACTCGACGCCATTGATTTACGGATTCTCCGTGATCTTCAAGATGACGGTCGCATGACCAACGTCGAGCTGTCACAGCGCGCCGGTATTTCTGCGCCGCCCTGCCTTCGCCGCGTCCGTGCACTCGAAGAATCCGGCTACGTGCATGGCTATCATGCCGAGGTCGACGGCGCGTTGATGGGCTTCAAGGAAGTCTATTTTGCCTTGGTCGGGCTTGACAGTCAGTCGCAGGCGGTGCTCAAAAGTTTCGAAGACCTGATGGCCGACTGGCCGGAAATTCGTGAATGCCACATGATCCGCGGCGGCGGCGACTTTTTATTGAAGATCGTGGCGCGCGACAAAGAACACCGCGACAGGCTGACCATGGGGATCACCGAAGCCCCGCACGTCACCACCGTCTCCACACTGGAAACCATCCGCACATCGAAAAACTTGCCGGGCGTGCCGATCAATACCGACGTGCCCCATGATGACGATGCGGATACGTGACGAAAAACTAAGCTGCTAAAAGCTTAATTTTTCCAGAGCACTTTACAGATTTCATAGGATTTACCGCCGCCGGGCGTCGCCACTTCGACGACGTCGCCGATGGTCTTGCCGATCAACGCACGGGCCAACGGCGAGGTCACGGAAATCTTGCCGAGTTCCAAGTCCGCTTCCATGGCACCGACGATGCGGTATTCGGTTTCTTCGTCCGTATCGGTGTCGGCGACCAATACATGCGCGCCGAAGCGCACCGTATCGCCGGACATCTCAGACGTATCAATCGTTTCGGCACGGCTGGTCACGTCTTCAAGCTCGGCAATGCGCCCTTCGATGAAGCTCTGACGTTCACGGGCCGCATGGTATTCAGCGTTCTCAGACAAATCACCGTGCTCGCGTGCTTCGGCGATCGCTTTGATCACGGCTGGGCGTTCCTCAGACTTGAGGCGTCGCAGTTCATGCTCGAGGACGGTTAAGCCCTCCCGGGTCATCGGTACACGTTCCATGGCGTCTTGGCTGCGTGTGCAGCCCTCCTCGTCACTCAAAAAGCCGAACTAAAACGTCAGCCCGTCACCTAAAAGGTGACCAGCCACCAGTTCTCATTTCAGGAAAGCCCTAATACGAGGCTTTAAAATACGCTTGCAGGGGCGCAACTTCAAGTCCGCCGCTTCCACCTGCGGCACGGATCGCTGCAATCGCCTGTGCGGCAGCCAGCGCAGCCGTCATGGTCGTATAGTGCGGCACCCCTTGAACCAGCGCAGTGCGGCGGATCGAATAGCTGTCGGCGATCGATTGCGCGCCGTCGGTGGTATTGATGACAAGCTGCACATCACCGTTGGTAAGCGCGTCGACACAGTGCGGACGACCTTCCAAAACTTTATTCACCTTAGACGCAGGCACGCCGTTTTCTTCTAAGAACCGCTGCGTGCCACCGGTCGCCATCACCGTAAAGCCGATCTCGGCCAAGGTTTGTGCGACAACCAGTGCTTTGTCCTTATCGCGGTCACGGACCGAAATAAAGACCGTCCCGGACGTCGGCAGCACCATACCTGCGCCCAACTGCGACTTGGCGAACGCCAGGCTAAAGTCTTTATCGATGCCCATCACTTCGCCGGTCGATTTCATCTCGGGGCCCAACAGCGTGTCGACGCCCGGGAAGCGCGAGAACGGGAACACGGCTTCTTTAACCGCGATGTGATCCAACGCCCCCAATACCGGCAACTCGAACGCCGTTAACTTTTCACCGGCCATCAAGCGCGCCGCGATCTTCGCAATCGGCACACCGGTTGCTTTGGCGACGAACGGCACCGTGCGCGATGCACGCGGGTTCACTTCGAGAATATAAATATCGTCGTCTTTAATGGCGAACTGCACGTTCATCAAACCGACCACACTGAGCGCCTTGGCCAATACTTTGGCCTGCACCTCAAGTTCCTTGATCACCGCGTCACTGAGCGAGAACGGCGGCAACGAACACGCGCTGTCACCAGAATGGATGCCCGCTTCTTCGATGTGCTGCATGATGCCGGCGACATAAACGTTCTCGCCGTCACACAACGCATCCACGTCAACTTCGATGGCATCTTGCAGATAGCTGTCCAACAGCACCGGGCTGGTGCCCGACACCACCACGGCTTCACGCATGTAGCGATCCAACGCGGTATCGTCGTGGACGATTTCCATGGCGCGGCCACCCAGCACATAACTTGGGCGGATCACCAGCGGATAGCCGATCTTTTTCGCCACCGCTTTGGCTTCGTCCATAGAGCGCGCCAAACCGTTCGCCGGCTGCAGCAGGTCGGTTTCCTGCAGCAAAACCTGGAACCGCTCGCGGTCTTCCGCCAAATCGATGGCGTCCGGCGAGGTGCCGAGGATCGGAATGCCTTCTTCTTCAAGCGCTGCGGCCAATTTAAGTGGCGTCTGCCCGCCCAACTGCACGATCACACCCTTGAGCGTGCCGTTGCTTTGTTCTTTGCGCAGAACCTCGATCACGTCTTCGGCGGTCAGCGGCTCGAAGTACAAACGATCCGATGTGTCGTAATCGGTCGACACGGTTTCCGGATTGCAGTTGATCATGATGGTCTCGTAACCGGCTTCTTTCAGCGCGTAAGCCGCGTGTACACAGCAGTAATCGAACTCGATCCCCTGCCCGATGCGGTTCGGTCCGCCACCTAAGATCGCTACCTTTTCACGGTCCGTCGGATTGGATTCACACTCCGGCGCATTCAAGCCGTCGCCTTCATAGCAGCCATACATATACGACGTCTGCGATGCGAACTCAGCCGCGCACGTGTCGACCCGTTTATAGACCGGCAAAACGTTCAGTGCGCGGCGCGCCTTGGCAACATCCGTCGGCAGGCTGCCGACCAACTCGGCCAGGCGCTCGTCGGAGAAACCCATTTTTTTCAGCCGCGCCATGCCTTGCATGTCATCGGGCAAACCGTTGGCGCGCACCTCGGCCTCGGCATTAACGATGTTTTCGATGCGCTGCAGGAACCACATATCGTAATGGCTTGCGGCGCGAATGTCTTCAAGCGACATGCCGAGGCGCATGGCTTGAGCCAAATAGCGCAATCGGTCCGGACGCGCTTCGCTGAGCACCGCTTTAACCACGTCTTTGTCCATGCTGCCGTCAGATTTTACGGCGCCTTCGATCTCAATCTCGTTAAGACCGTTCAAGCCGGTCTCCATCGAGCGGTAGCCTTTCTGCAAGGCTTCTTCAAAGGTGCGGCCCATTGCCATCGCTTCGCCGACGGATTTCATCGACGTCGACAGCAAGGCTTCGGTACCCGGAAATTTTTCGAACGTGAAGCGCGGAATCTTGACGACCACGTAGTCGATGGTCGGCTCAAATGACGCAGGCGTTACGCCGGTAATATCGTTTTGCAGTTCATCCAGCGTATAGCCGCAGGCCAGCTTTGCAGCCACCTTGGCAATCGGGAAGCCGGTCGCTTTCGAGGCCAGCGCCGACGAGCGCGACACGCGCGGGTTCATTTCGATCACGACCAAGCGGCCGTCGTCCGGGTTGACGGCGAACTGCACGTTCGAGCCGCCGGTATCGACGCCGATTTCACGCAACACCGCAATCGAGGCATCGCGCATGATTTGATATTCTTTGTCGGTCAGCGTCAGCGCCGGGGCGACGGTAATGGAATCACCCGTGTGCACGCCCATCGGATCGACGTTTTCGATGGAACAGATGATGATGCAGTTATCCGCACGATCGCGGACCACTTCCATCTCGAATTCTTTCCAGCCCAACACGCTTTCTTCGATCAACACCTGATTGATCGGCGACGCCAGCACGCCGGACGTCACGATGCGCTCGTACTCTTCCGCCGTATACGCGATGCCGCCGCCGGTGCCGCCCAAGGTGAACGCTGGCCGAATCACCGCCGGCAAGCCGATCGACTGCAACGCCATCAAGGCCTTTTGCTTGGACGCCATCGACAGCACGGTCATTTCTTTGGTGTTGCCGCCTTGATCGGGGATTTCGATCAACTCGTATTCGCCAGTGAAGACTTCCGACTTCGGCGTGCCGAGGCCGATTTTGGTCATCGCATCGCGGAACAACAGTCGGTCTTCGGCCTTGGCGATCACTTCGGCATTGGCGCCAATCAACTCAACGCCGTATTTTTCTAAAACGCCAAGCTCAGCCAAGGCCATGCCCGCGTTCAAGCCGGTCTGCCCACCCATCGTCGGCAACAGCGCGTCCGGGCGTTCCTTGGCGATGATGTTTTCCAAAAACTCCGGCGTGATCGGCTCGATATAGGTCGCGTCCGCCATCGACGGGTCGGTCATGATCGTCGCCGGGTTGGAGTTCACCAAGATCACCCGGTAGCCCTCTTCCCGCAGCGCCTTGCACGCCTGCGCACCCGAGTAGTCGAACTCGCACGCCTGACCGATAATAATCGGCCCTGCGCCGATGATCATGATCGATTCAATATCTGTACGTTTAGGCATAAATCGTCTCCAAGGTGCCGCGTGCCGGCTGCGACAAACCCGCATATTCGTCATTCCCGCGAAGGCGGGAATCCATATTTTTGATAAAGATAGATTCCCGCCTTCGCGGGAATGACGGATGGAACAAAGAACTCACATGACCCTCATAGCAAAGCCACGAGTTTTTCGATTGCGCGCTCACATGCTTCCTTGAGCAACCCCTCAGAGAACAAAGACGCGACCTTCTGAAATGGTGCAATCAGCATTGATTTAACCTGACCCGAGGTGATCAGTCCCTCGCGCATCTGATTGATAGCCGAACCGACCGACCAAACGACACTGTCCCGAATTTCAGGGTAGTTAGCAGCAAAGCCATTGTCCTCTCGAAGTGCTCTCTCTGCCTCTTCGCTCGCAACTAAAGCGTCAACAAACTTTTTGGAATCTCTCTCCACAGGAAGCGGTTCCCATGTGTCGTCAGAGCTTTCCTCAATAAAAAGCTCATTCTCGACAACCGGAGCGTCATCCCGCTGCTGCTCTTCACTTAAAATCCATTCCTCATTTTCAGAAAAATTTTTTATTGCCGTGCCTGTTAAACTAAGGCGGTACTTGACGTAATCGAAACCTGATCGAGTCAAAGCATAGACCAGTTCTCCACGAAGAATATCGCTTTCCACGTGTCTACGTGATTTTAGCTCGTCTATGGCAAACTTTATGATTCTCTGCGTGGAAGTCTGGTCAGGGAGTCTTTCAAGAATTTCCGCTCCAGTCAGCGATTTGCCGCCCCCGGTTGTCGCTTCACAAAAAAGCAAATACGCCATTACTTCAGCAACAAGATGTGGGTTGTGCCCCCTGATCATCACGCCTCGTCCATCAGTTTGGTGAAGCGTTCGAATAAATAGTGGCTGTCGGTGGGGCCCGGGGACGCTTCCGGGTGGTATTGGACAGAAAATACCGGATGGCCGTCCCACTTGATGCCTTCGTTAGAACCGTCGAACAACGATACGTGGGTCTCGGAGACGCCTTTTGGCAGGTTTTTGCCGTCAACCGCGAAGCCGTGGTTTTGGCTGGTGATTTCGACGCGGCGCGTTTCCAGGTCCTGCACCGGTTGATTGGCGCCGCGGTGGCCCTGATGCATTTTCGATGTCGTGCAGCCGAGCGCGCGGGCCAACAATTGATGGCCTAAGCAGATCCCGAAGATCGGCTTGCCGGTCTTAAGAAGGTCTTGCAGCACAGGCACCGCATATTCGCCGGTTGCCGCCGGATCGCCGGGACCGTTCGACAAAAAGATGCCGTCCGGATTGTGGCTCATGATGTCTTCAGCGCTGGCGGATGCCGGCACCACCGTGACGTTACAGCCGGCGCTCGCCAAACAGCGCAGAATGTTGCGCTTAATGCCGTAATCGATGGCGACAACGTTGTATTTCGGATTTTCCAATTTGCCGAAGCCCGATCCCAGCATCCAGCGGGTTTCATCCCAGCCGTAGCTTTGACGACAGGTCACTTCTTTGGCGAGGTCCATACCTTCGAGGCCGGGCCACGCCTGCGCTTGTGCCAACAAAGCCGGAATATCAAACACCCCGTCCGGTGCATGGCAAATCACACCGCTGGGTGCGCCGCCGTCACGAATGCGCCGTGTCAGGCGCCGAGTGTCGATGCCGGACACGCCCACCAAATTGTGCGACTTCAGCCAGCCATCCAAATGCTGGGTGTCGCGCCAGTTCCCGGGCTCGGTGATGTCGGCACGGAGAATAAGCCCGCGCGCTGCCGGTGTGATGGTTTCAATGTCTTCGGGGTTCGTGCCCACGTTGCCGATGTGCGGAAACGTAAAGGTAATGATTTGGCCGGCGTAACTGGGATCTGTAAGAATCTCCTGATAGCCGGTCATTGAGGTATTGAAGCACACCTCGCCAACGGATGATCCTGTTGCACCGACGCCACGCCCCCAAATGATGGTGCCGTCGCCGAGCACGATGACGGCGGTGGCACCTTCGGGGGCATCGGCAGGCTCAGAGGTAGACTCTGGCGCGCGCAAAGATTCCGCACCCTTGTTTTTGGGTGCGGAGGTGTCTATTTGATCGCTCACGGTAATGGCCAACCCGGTCTGGTTGAGATTGGACGGGGTATAAGCAAACGCTGGAGATCAGTCAAGCGCCACAGCCGATTATTTTTATCGTTTAAAAGCAATGAGTTACAAGACTGTTTCGCGTTGTTATTTAGATGGTTTTACGTTAACGTCCGCCGCTTCGCTAGATTGATAGGTGATTCCATGCTCCGTCAGCAGTTAAACGACATGCTCAAAACCGCCATGCGCGCCAAAGAATTGCGCAAGGTTTCGACCATTCGCCTGATCAACGCGGCCCTCAAGGACCGCGATATCCAGGCTCGCAGCAACGGCAACAGGGATGGCATTCCGGATTCCGAGATCCTCGGCCTGCTGCAATCTATGGTGAAACAACGCCGTGACAGCATCGAAGCCTATTCAAAGGGCGGTCGCGCCGATCTCGCGCAGCAAGAAGCCGAAGAAATCGCGTGCATTGAGACGTTCTTACCAAAACAGCTGTCCACTGACGAAGTCGATGCCGCAATCAATGACGCGATCAGCAAAAGCGGTGCCGACTGCATCAAAGACATGGGCAAGGTGATGAGCTTCTTAAAAGAGAACTACGCAGGCCGCATGGACTTCTCGCGAGTCTCGGGTGCCGTCAAAGAGCGCCTGACAGCTTAAGCCCTGGTCGCTTAATTCAGGGCGCGCTGCTGGGCCTCGCCGGCGTAGCCTGTGGATAAACCGCAAAATCTCGGGATAACCCGCATGCCTAGACGCTTTGCGAAGCGTGCCGGGCAGACTACATTACGTGTGCTACATTAGGACGTACTCTGTACGCAGTTTTGCGTGCATGCCGTACCCGGAGCCCGCATGAATTTTAGTCCCGAATTTCTAGATGAAATCCGCCGACGTGTCTCCATCGTCGACGTCGTCGGGCGGACCGTCCGCTTGAAAGAGCGTGCGCGCGGGGATTTCTGGGGTTTATCGCCGTTCACCAAGGAAAAAACGCCGTCATTCCATGTTATGGAAGACAAAGGTTTTTATAAGTGTTTCTCGACCGAGAACTCGGGCGATGTGTTTAAGTGGCTGATTGAAGTTGAAGGCTTGGCGTTCCCGCAGGCCGTCGAACAGTTGGCTGCCGAAGCCGGCCTGGAAATGCCGCAAGACACCCCCGAAGACCGCGCCCGCCAAGAAAAACGCAAAGGCTTGACCGAAGTCAACGAGATGGCCTGTGCGTTCTATGAGAAAACGCTGCACATGCCCGAAGGTAAATTGGGATTAGACTATCTGCGGCGCCGGGGTTTGGATGACGCGCTGATCAAAAAGTGGCGACTCGGCTATGCGCCGGATGGGCGCGGCGCGCTAAAAGCGTTTATGGCGCGGGAAAACGTTCCGGAAGCCATGCTGATTGAAGCCGGCCTGCTGCGCGTGCCGGACAACGGCACACCTTATGACTGGTTTCGCGGGCGCGTGATCTTTCCGATTCAAGACCGCCGCGGTCAAGTGATCGCGTTCGGCGGGCGGATCATTGGTGATGGCGAGCCGAAATACCTCAACAGCCCGGAAACGCCGGTGTTTAAAAAGCGCCACGCACTATATGGCATTCATCGCGCCGCCGCCCCCGCCCGCAAAGCAGGTCGGATGATCGTGTGTGAAGGCTATATGGATGTGATCGGCCTCGACCGAGGGGGTCTGGATTATGCGGTGGCCCCGCTCGGCACCGCCTTGACCGATGACCACCTGAAAGACTTATGGCGCGTGGTGCGCGAGCCTGTGTTGTGCTTTGACGGCGACACCGCGGGCCAACGCGCCGCCTTTCGGGCCGCCGAGCGCGCGTTGCCAATTATGCAGGCAGGCATGGCGCTCCGCTTCGCGATCCTACCCGCCGGTGAAGACCCGGACAGCGTGGTCCAAAAACAAGGTCGCGCCGCGTTCGATGAATTGCTCGACCAGGCCGTGCCGCTTTCTGAACTGATTTGGCGCGAAGTGACCGGTGGACGCATGCCGACAAGCCCCGAAGATCGCGCCGATGTGCAGAAAAAGCTGGATGACCGGGCGCGGGATATCTCGGACGCCACGTTCCGCCGCCATTTTTCTGACTATTTTACCCGCAAGCTTTGGGGTGATCGCCCACCGCCCGGGCAAGGTGGTCGTCATGGCGGCGGTCAAAACGGCAACAAGGGCCAATGGGGCAAGGACAAATGGCGCAAAGACGGGAAAATTAACCGCAAGATGGAAGGCGCCGTGGATATGGATGCCCGCGCCGAGACGTCAAAAGCTGCCCCCGCAGATCAACTCCGCGAAAGAATATTGCTGGCTGCCCTGTTGAATCATCCCGATATCTTTGATGACGTCGAAGAACACCTTGGAACCGTTGAGTTTTCAGCGCCTGAGCTTGACAAGTTGCGCCAGCAGGCCTTAAACAGCCTCGCTGCGGACGACGGGCTTGATTCCGAAGCGCTACGCGCCCACCTTCTGTCTGAGGGGTTTGCAACGGCCCTAAAGGCACTTTTGAGCAACAGCGTGTACATGCATGCGCGATTTGCGCGCGAGGATACGCCCACCGAAGAAGTGTTAGCGGGTTGGATTGATACGTTTGAAAGATTGACGGCAAAGTCCGTTGAGACCGAGCTAAAAAAGGTCGAAGCGGCTCTGGGGGAAGATACGTCAGCGATGGCTTTTGAGCGCGTTAAAGCTTTGAAGGTCACATGAAGTTTGCGGGGTTCCGGCGCCGATCATCGGCTCGGACGCTGAGGGGTTTTGATATTGGCTAAAGCACAAGCAAGCGAAGCGCGGGACGCCCGCGACGAAAACGCAGACGGTCCGCTTCTGGATACCATGGGCGCCGCCGTCAAAAAGATGGTGACCAAGGGTAAGGAGCGCGGGTACGTCACGTATGACGAACTGAACGCCGCACTGCCGCCTGAAGAGGTAAGCTCCGAGCAAATCGAAGATACCATGGCGATGCTGTCTGAAATGGGCATCAACGTCGTGGAAAACGAAGAGCAGGAAGACGCTGCCGCCGAGACCAAAACGGTGAGCCCGACCGACGACGATGAAGAGGACGAGCCGAAAGAAACGGCCTCGGCGTCTGGCAACGTCGACGAGAGCGATCTTGGCCGCACCGACGATCCGGTGCGCATGTATCTCCGCGAAATGGGTTCGGTCGAGCTGCTGTCACGCGAAGGCGAAATCGCCATCGCCAAACGGATCGAAGCCGGTCGCGACATGATGATCGGCGGCATCTGCGAAAGCCCGCTGACGATCCAAGCCATCGTGCGTTGGCACGACGCGCTGGTCGCCGAAGAAATTCTGCTGCGCGACGTTATCGATCTGGACGCCACCATGGGCGGTGGCCCAGGCCAGCCGCCCGTCGCAACCGACGATGATGACAGCGAAGGCAGCGAGTCGACGGATGCGAAAACCGCTGAGGCAAAAGCACCGGAAGATAAAAAAACCGACGCTGCAGACGATAAATCAGACGACAAAAAGACGAAGTCAGAAGACGGCGAAGAAAGCACCGAAAAATCCGACGATGACGATGACGACGAAGATGATGACGATCAAATCAACATGTCGCTCGCGGCGCAGGAAGAAAAATTAAAACCTGAAGTCATCGAGACGTTTGAAGAGATCGCCAAGACCTATAAAAAATTCCAACGCCTTCAGATCATCCGCATCGAAGCGATGCAGGGCACCGGCGAGTTTAAATCGTCACAAGAAAAACGCCATTCCAAGCTGCGCCAAGAACTGATCGAGTTGATGGAGGGCGTGCACCTCAACAACGACCGCATCGAAGCCCTGGTCGATCAGTTGTATGGCCTAAACCGTCGCTTGGTTGGACTTGAAGGTAAGTTGTTGCGTATGGCGACCTCGTCGCGCGTGCGCCGCGACGACTTCCTTGAGCAATATCGCGGCAGCGAGCTTGATCCTGATTGGCTCAAGCGTTGCGCCAAGATGCCGACCAAAAACTGGCAGCGCTTTGCCGAGCGTTATCGTGACGAGGTCAAAGAAATCCGTGGCAGCGTCGCTGAGGTTTCCTCAGCCGTCGGCCTGCCGATCTTGGAATTCCGTCGCATCGTCGGCATCGTGCAAAAAGGCGAGCGCGAAGCTGCGAAAGCGAAGAAGGAAATGATCGAGGCAAACCTCCGTCTCGTGATCTCGATTGCCAAGAAATATACCAACCGTGGCCTGCAATTCCTGGACTTGATCCAAGAAGGCAACATCGGCCTGATGAAGGCCGTTGATAAGTTTGAATACCGTCGCGGCTATAAATTCTCGACCTATGCGACCTGGTGGATTCGCCAAGCGATTACGCGCTCGATTGCCGATCAGGCACGCACCATTCGTATTCCGGTGCACATGATCGAGACCATCAACAAACTGGTCCGCACATCTCGCCAGATGTTGCACGAAATCGGTCGCGAGCCGACACCGGAAGAGTTGGCAACCAAGCTATCTATGCCGCTCGAAAAAGTGCGCAAGGTCTTGAAGATCGCAAAAGAGCCGATTTCACTGGAAACGCCGATTGGCGACGAAGAAGATAGCCACCTCGGCGACTTCATCGAAGACAAGCTGGCCGTGCAACCGCTGGACGCCGCCATTCAGGCGAACCTGCGCGAGACCACGACCCGCGTGTTGGCGAGCCTGACGCCACGTGAAGAACGCGTACTGCGGATGCGCTTCGGTATTGGCATGAACACCGACCACACCCTCGAAGAGGTCGGCCAACAGTTCTCTGTGACACGCGAACGTATTCGTCAGATCGAAGCCAAGGCCCTGCGCAAACTGAAACACCCGTCCCGGTCCCGTAAACTGCGGAGCTTCTTGGACTACTGATCATCTCGGCATCGCCGAATTTGGAAAAGGAGATGCCTCGGCATCTCCTTTTTTCGTATGCGCATGCGATTGCCAGAACACTTTCACCATAGAAGCGCGTGACATAACGCAATCCGTTGGGTATCTGTTCCCCGTCCGCATGCGTGCTGACACGGTGGGCCTGTAGCTCAACTGGTTAGAGCCGACGGCTCATAACCGTCTGGTTGCAGGTTCGAGTCCTGCCGGGCCCACCATCACCCACCAAACGATGCGCGCGCAAAAGCCCGGAAACTCGGTGCATTCGCGATCATGTTTTTTGTTTCTTCATTCAGGGACAATGCCCGATCAAACATGATCGCGCGGCTTGATGTCGTGCCTTGATCAATCGCGAGAATATAACTCATAAGATATACTGGCATGGATTAGCCTACGGATTAAAAAGAGCCGGTCGGGACCTGTAGGTCCCGACCGATTCCAATGGCCTACTGCCAGGACTTGATCAGTTCGTCATAACTGACGGTGACCGGTTTTTCGTCTTCGTTTGCCAACTTCGCCTTCGGCGAACCTGGCTGACTCAGCCAATAATCATCTGACATTTCTTTGTTCATCTTCGGACCGACGTCGCCCTGCACCCCCGAACGCTCGAGGCGAACCAGGACTTTTTCCATATCAGAACACAGTGAGTTGAGTGCCTCTTGTGCCGTCTTCGCACCGGACATGGCGTCGCCAATGTTCTGCCACCACAACTGTGCCAGACGCGGATAGTCTGGAACGTTGGTGCCGGTCGGCGACCACGCAACACGGGCCGGCGAACGATAGAACTCGATCAAACCACCCAGCTTCGGTGCACGGTCAGTAAAGCTCTGATGTTCGATCGTCGACTGACGAATGAAGGTCAGACCTGTGTGAGCCTTCTTGACGTCGACCGTCTTCGAGGTCACGAACTGCGCATACAACCAAGCAGCTTTGGCGCGATCTGTCGGCGTCGATTTCATCAACGTCCACGAGCCCACGTCCTGGTAGCCGACCTTCGTGCCTTCCTCCCAGTACGCGCCATGCGGCGATGGAGCCATACGCCATTTCGGCGTACCGTCTGCATTCATGACCGGCAGATCAGGCAGCACCGTTGCTGCGGTGAAGGCGGTGTACCAGAACATCTGCTGAGCAACGTTGCCCTGCGCAGGGATCGGACCTGCTTCGGAGAAGGTCATACCCTGAGCTTGAGGCGGTGAGTACTTCTGCAGCCACTCAATGGCTTTTTCGACGGCATAAACTGCCGCTGGCGAGTTCGCCGCACCACCGCGCGCAACGCACGCGCCGACCGGTTGTGATTTCTCGTTTACGCGGATGCCCCATTCGTCAACCGGCAAACCATTCGGCTCACCCTTCGAGCCCATACCTGCCATCGACATCCATGCGTCGGTGTAACGCCAACCCAATGATGGGTCTTTTTTGCCGTAATCCATGTTGCCAAAGACTTTACCTTCAACGCCGAGGTGGCTGAGGTCGCGACCGGTGAAGAATTCTGCAATATCTTCGTAAGCCGACCAATTGACCGGAACGCCCAGGTCGTAACCATACTTAGCTTTGAAGTCGGCCTTGTTCTTGGCATCGTTGAACCAGTCATACCGGAACCAGTACAAGTTCGCGAATTGCTGATCGGGCAACTGATACAGATCGCCGTCTGGGGCTGTCGTAAACTGGGTACCGATGAAGTCGGAAAGATCCAGAGTCGGACTGGTCACGTCTTTACCCTCACCCGCCATCCACTTCGTCAGGCTGCGTGCCTGCTGATAACGCCAGTGCGTCCCGATCAGATCGCTGTCGTTGACGTAGGCGTCGTAAATGTTCTCACCTGTTTGCATTTGGGTTTGAAGCTTTTCGACAACATCACCTTCACCGATCAGATCGTGTGTGATTTTAATGCCCGTGATGGCTGTGAACGCCGCTGCCAAGGTCTTGGATTCATAGCTATGGGTATCGATGGTCTCGGAAACGACCTTGATCTCCATCCCCGCGAACGGTTTGGCAGCGTCAACTAACCATTGCATCTCAGCTTCTTGTTCGGCGCGACTGAGCGTCGACAAATCGCCAATTTCGGCATCAAGGAACTCCTTCGCTTCTTTCATCCCGGCATACGCCGAAGATGAAAAAATAGCGAACGCTAGCCCTATCGCCGTCGTCGCTTTTAATGACAAGTTCATGTATTTTCTCCCAAGTATAAAACCAACAAAAACGTGCGATACCTTAGAGCCCTGCCTGCTCCAGGCACCTTACTGCATGCCAGATCAGACGTATCGGAACACCACGATCGCGTAGATCAGGCAGACAATCAGGGCACCCCATTGTGGGGCGCTACTGATGAGGCCGAGCCAAGCCAGATTGATGAAGGCCGAGCCCAAAAGCGTGATGAACAAGCGGTCACCGCGCGTTGTTTCCAACCGGAGGATTCCTAACCGAGGGGTCTCCGGGTACTTAATCGCCAGAGTTGTGAACACGATCAGCAGCGTCGCGATCACCATGAAAAAAATCGCGGTCGGCCATGTCCAAGCCATCCATTCCATGATGCAACTCCTCTATTAAACTCGGCCGAGGGCAAAGCCCTTGGCGATGTAATTGCGAACGAAGTAAATCACCAAAGCACCCGGCACGATAGTCAACACGCCAGCCGCGGCCAGCACACCCCAATCTAGCCCCGAGGCCGACACCGTTCGCGTCATCGTCGCGGCGATAGGCTTGGCATCGACGGATGTCAGCGTTCGTGACAGCAACAGTTCAACCCACGAGAACATGAAGCAGAAGAAAGCCGTGACGCCGATGCCGCTGGCGATCAAAGGCATAAAGATTTTAACGAAGAACCGCCCAAACCCGTAGCCGTCGATGTACGCGGTTTCATCAATCTCTTTCGGCACACCGCGCATAAACCCCTCCAATATCCAAACCGCCAGCGGTACGTTAAACAACGTGTGGGCCAGCGCGACCGCAATGTGCGTATCGAACAGTCCCACCGAAGAATACAGCTGGAAGAACGGCAGCGCGAACACTGCAGGCGGAGCCATGCGATTTGTCAGAAGCCAAAAGAACAGGTGCTTGTCGCCCAAGAAGTGATAGCGAGAAAAAGCATAAGCCGCAGGCAACGCGACGGCGATGGAAATCGCCGTGTTCATCGTGACGTAGATGATCGAGTTGATATACCCCCAGTACCACGACGGATCGCTAAAGATGGTGACGTAGTTAGCCAGTGTCAGGTTTTGCGGCCAGAGCGAGAAGACGCCGAGAATTTCATCGTTCGTCTTCAGGCTCATGTTCACCAGCCAATAGATCGGCAGCAGCAAAAAGATCAAGTACAACCCCATCACGATCATTTTGGAGTTGATGATGCTGGACGAAGATTTGTTGGCCATCAGATGCCGTCCCTCTTATCCAGGTTGGTCATCACGGTGAAGAACACCCACGACACCAACAAAATGATCAGGAAGTATATGATCGAGAATGCCGCCGCCGGACCAAGGTCGAACTGACCCAACGCCATCTTCACCAAGTCGATCGACAACAGCGTAGTCGCGTTCCCCGGTCCGCCGCCCGTCACGACGAACGGCTCGGTATAGATCATGAAGCTGTCCATGAACCGCAACAGAATGGCGATCAGCAGAACGCCCTGCATTTTCGGCAGCTCGATATAGCGAAAAACCTTCCAGCGGCTGGCTTGGTCGATTTTCGCCGCTTGGTAATACGCTTGCGGAATCGATTGCAAGCCCGCGTAACCCAAAAGGGCAACCAGCGATGTCCAGTGCCAAACATCCATCACAATGATGGTGACCCAGGCATCGAGAGCATCTTGGGTATAGTTATAGTCAATTCCGATCGACGCCAGCGTATGGCCCAACAATCCGATATCGACACGACCAAAAATCTGCCAGATCGTACCGACAACGTTCCAAGGAATCAGCAGCGGTAGCGACATCAGAATCAGGCAAAGTGACGCCCACACGCCCTTCTTCGGCATGTTCAAGGCCACCAGGACGCCGAGGGGAACCTCAATGGCGAGAATAGTCATCGTGAAGAAAGCCTGACGACCGAGTGCATTGTGGATACGTTCCGAGGTCAGGGTTTCTTCAAACCACATGATTCCCGCCCAGAAGAATTTATTGCTCCCAAAGCTGTCTTGAACCGAATAGTTGACGACGGTCATCAAGGGGACGACGGCGGAAAATGCCACCAGAACCAGGACTGGTAAAATGAGGAACCATGCCTTTTGGTTAACGGTCTTATTCATTGCGCTGCCCCCACGCTGCCGGCACTCGGTGCGACCCGCCAATCGTTTTCGTAGACGTTGACCTTTGCCGCATCGAACACAACCCGCGTGTCGTCGGCGCTGATGGCTCTGCCTTCGTCGACCAGAATATTGATCTCGGCACCGAACAAGTCGGCGCGGACGATCTTATGCCGTCCGACATCTTCAACCCGTCGGACAGTGACGGGCAGGCCCGTAGCCTCGGACGTCAAACTTACAAATTCCGGGCGCACCCCGATTTGCATCTTACCACCCCGGACCTCATACGCTGCCCCCAACGGTACGGCATGACCATTGACGTGCGCCGTATTGCCATCGATCTGGGCATCCAACAGGTTCATACCTGGCGAGCCGATGAAGTAGCCGACGAATGTATGCTCCGGCGTTTCGAACAATTCGACCGGCGTACCCATTTGCACAACCCGACCGTCATACATGACGACAACTTTGTCGGCGAAGGTTAGCGCTTCGGTTTGGTCGTGGGTCACGTAGATCATCGTGTGGCCGAACTCTTGGTGCAGCGATTTAAGCTGGGTCCTCAACTCCCATTTCATGTGGGGATCGATCACGGTCAGAGGCTCATCGAAAAGAATCGCGTTCACGTCTTCGCGCACCATGCCCCGACCAAGGCTAATTTTTTGCTTGGCATCAGCCGTCAGGCCGCGGGCTTTGCGGTTCAGTACCGACTCCATACCGATCATGGCTGCAATCTGTTGAACACGCTCACGGATATACGCCGCGTTGGCACCGCGGTTGCGTAGAGGAAACGCCAAATTGTCATGCACAGTCATAGTGTCGTAGACAACCGGGAACTGGAAAACCTGCGCGATATTTCGATCCGCCGTGGTCATCTGTGTGACATCATCGTCGCCAAACAAGACGCGCCCCTCGGACGGATAGAGAAGACCAGAAATGATGTTGAGCAACGTGGACTTGCCGCAGCCCGACGATCCAAGCAGCGCATAGGCCTCGCCGTCGTTCCAAACGTGGTCCATTTCCTTCAAGGCATAGTCGTCTTCGCTTTTTGGTTTGGGCAGGTAGGAATGCGCCAAGTTCGAGAGTGTGATTTTTGCCATGGTTCTTATCCCGCCCCTCAGGCCGCCAACGTATAAGCGGCCGGAGCCACAAGCGCGCCGTCTTCGTTGAAGACATAGATGTGTGTTGGATCGACGTAGGCTTTGATCGCCGTGCCGATGGTCAGATTTTGCACACCATGCACCACGCCGACCCATCGTGAGATATCGTGATCAAGGTGGACAAACGTCTCCGACCCTGTGATCTCCGTCACGGCCAACTGACAGTCAAATTCCAAAGCGTTCTCAGACTGACTGGCCAGGCCGAGATGATTGGGCCGGAAGCCGGCCATGTAGCGTCCATCGGATAGCGATTCTAGCCGCGCGCTCGTCTGCGATGTTTGGCCATCACCGTAGGTTAGCGTGCCTCCTGACTTTGTGATCGGCAGGAAATTCATCGGCGGGTCGGAGAACACGCGTGCCGTCGTCGCATCCGCAGGCTTGCGATAGACGTCCAGTGTTTTGCCGAACTGCGTAACCCGGCCTTCCCAAAGCGTCGCAGTGTTACCGCCCAACAATAGGGCTTCTTCCGGCTCGGTCGTGGCGTAGACGAAGATCGAACCCGCCTCTTCAAAGATTTTCGGAATCTCCGCGCGCAGCTCTTCACGCAGCTTATAATCCAGGTTCGCCAGTGGCTCATCGAGAAGAACAAGTCCCGCGTCTTTGACCAAGGCGCGCGCCAATGCACACCGTTGTTGCTGTCCGCCTGAAAGTTCCAACGGCTTGCGGTCCAACATCGGGGTCAGCTTCATGAGGTCGGCCGACTTTCGAACTGCTTGCTCGATTTCGGTTGGCGTCTTGCCCAACAACCTCATTGGCGAAGCGATGTTTTCATACACAGTCATCGACGGGTAGTTGATGAACTGCTGATAAACCATCGCGATCTTGCGATCCTGCACACGCATGCCCGTAACATCCGTACCCTGCCAGACGATGGACCCCGTGTTCGGCACGTCTAATCCAGCCATCAGACGCATCAACGATGTCTTTCCCGACAAGGTCGGGCCAAGCAACACATTCATCGTACCATTTTCGAGGGTCAGATCCGTTGGATGGATATGTATCTGACCGTCGAAAACCTTGCTGACGCCTTTCAATTCAAGCGACATGCTTTTCCCACCCAGTTATTCCGCAGCCAGGCGCGAGGCCGGCTTAGGTTGTTTATCCATCCAGGCTTCGAGGCCTTGGATTTGTTCGTTAGTTAGGCGCAACCCCAGTTTGGAGCGGCGCCATATGATATCCTCTGCACACACTGCGTACTCTTTGCTCATTAGCCACGCAGCCTCACGTTCTGTCAGGGTCGCTCCGAAGTCTTGACCTAAATCGACTACGGACGTTGCGTCGCCCAAAATAACACGGGCTTCCGTACCGTAGGCCCGCACCAACCGTCGTGCCCAAAACGCATCTAGAAAGGCGTAGTTCGTTCGCAATTCGGCGATTAGCACGTCGACATCCATTACAGGAAAGTCACCGCCGGGCAAGGGTACCCGCGCGGTCCAACCCTCGCCGAGTCCCGGAAAGGCACCCGCCAACTTATCGACGGATTGTTCGGCCAATTTTCGGTGCGTCGTAATCTTGCCGCCGAAGATGTTCAGTATCTGAGGGCCGTTCGTATCCAAGGACAGTGTATAGTCGCGGGTTGCCGCCGTCGCCGACAGCGCTCCATCATCATAAAGTGGGCGAACGCCCGAATAGGTCCAAACCACGTCCTCGCGCGTAACGGGCTTTTTAAAATACTCAGATGCGAATCGACAGAGATAATCACATTCTTCATCGGTGGCCGTTGCATCTTTCGGATCAGCGGTGTGGTCATGATCCGTCGTACCGATTAGCGTGAAATCCATCTCATAGGGAATGGCAAAAATAATGCGGCCGTCCGACCCTTGGAAAAAATAGCACTTCTCGTGATCGAACAGTTTCCTGGTCACAATGTGACTGCCACGCACAAGGCGGATGCCTTCGGTCGAGTTCAGATGCAATTTTGTCTCAATGACATCCTGAACCCATGGCCCTCCCGCATTCACGATCGTCTTTGCAAGACGCTCTGATTGCGCGCCCGTTTCAACGTTTTCGGTGGTGATGGTCCAATACGCATCCCCACGCACGGCAGAGACAACCTTGGTCCGCGTCAGGATGGTGGCACCGCGCTGCTGCGCATCCCGCGCGTTCAATACAACAAGGCGCGAGTCATCGACCCACACATCAGAATATTCGTACGCGCGCTTGAACTTGTCATGCAGCGGTCCGCCAGCCGGATCGGTTCGCAAATCAAGGGTCTTCGTCCCCGGCAAAATCTCACGCCCGCCCAAATGGTCATAGAAAAACAAACCAAGGCGGATCATCCACGCAGGCCTGCGCCCCTTCAGCCAGGGCATAAAGCGGCCAACCAACCGCGACGCCGGTGTCGAGGTATCGAACCGCATATCGGCATGAAACGGCAGAACGAACCGCATGGGCCACGAGATATGCGGCATCGCGCGCAGCAGCGTCTCTCGCTCTTTCAAGGAATGGCGAACCAAATTGATTTCAAAAAATTCGAGATAGCGTAAACCGCCATGGAACAGCTTGGTTGACGCAGACGACGTCGCAGAGGCCAAGTCCGCCATCTCTGCCAGTGAGACAGAAAGGCCGCGACCTGCCGCATCCCTTGCGATTGCACACCCATTTATGCCGCCACCGATGACGAAAATATCATCTACGGTGGTGCGCGATTGCACCGCCATGCTTCCTCCTTATTTTTTATTAATCTTAACAAACAAGATGACCCCGCATTGTGTCAATGATAATTCTTTCATTTTTTTTCATTTTTTTTCAAAATTACGATAAACATTCATCATATTAGTTCATTCAACAGCAATTTTGAGATTTTTTCTGTATTTCGGAAGGAATCCAACATAAACGAAGATTAAGGATTGACTTGGCAAAGGCCCATCTAACATGCTTAGCCGACACACCGATAAGCATATTCAATGGAGGTCGCACCACCGATGGCGCAATCGTTTCGGAAAACTGAAATTTTAGAGATTGCGCACCACGACGGTCGAGTTGTTGTTGAAGACCTTGCCGAGCGGTTTGGGGTCACAACGCAAACCATCCGCCGCGATCTGAGTGACCTTGCAAACGAAGGGAAACTCAATCGTGTGCATGGTGGTGCCATCATGCCCGCCGGCGCGGCGAACATTCGCTACTCGGTGCGCCGTGCCATCAATGAGGATGCGAAGGATGCGATCGCAGCGCTGTGCGCCCGGGAAATTCCCAACAACTCGTCCGTCCTGCTCAGTATCGGAACGTCAACGGAGGCAGTTGCGAACGCACTGCTTGGGCACGAAAATCTAACCATCCTAACCAACAACTTGAACGTCGCCACGATCATGTCGGCCAATCTTTCGTGTCAGATTATCATCACAGGGGGTGTGCTGCGCCCGCACGATGGCGGTTTGGTTGGCGATTTGACGGCACAAGCGATCGAGCGCTTTAAAGTTGAACACGCGGTCATCGGCACCTCTGCCCTCGATCTTGAGGGGGATCTGATGGACTTTGATCTGCAAGAGGTCCGGGTGAGCCGCACCATCATCAATCTCTCGAAAAAGACCTTCCTTGTTACCGACAGTTCCAAGTTGGAACGTTCCGCGCCTGTAAAGGTCGCGTCACTCAGCGAGATCGACGCCATCTTCAGTAATCGTCTTCCGGTCGAACTTAAGCAGCAATGTCATGAATGGGGCACCGCCGTTTTTGAAACCGAATGCGCCAAAGGGTATGTTTAAAGGCAATAGGCTTTTAGCTTTTTGTGACACAGCCCAAAAGACAGAGAACCTTTGATTATTGACCGACGCGTTTTTCCATCAGTGTAGATAAGACCGCACTCTCTGACTGACGTAATTATCATGCTTGGAAGCCGGCTTTTGAAAAAAAGCGATCGGTTTTTGGAATGAAATTTAGCTTCACCATCATCCTCTTCTTAAGTCATTAAATTAGAAAGTGGTTCCCTCCTAGTTCCCAACCCCTAGAAAGGTGGCTTCACACCTCGGGCAATATATCTGCTTTCGGCGTCTAAGCGGGCGTGAGTTGGATGCGGTAAATTTCTTCCGCTTATGACCGTCATAAGAAAGTCACTGCACAATGGTTGCGGCAAACGCGTGCCATAAGCCCGATATGACTTAGATAACGAAAATGCCAAGTACACCCCACACCGCGGCGACAAGGGCGAGAGTAACAGCGCCGCCGCCAATCATCATGTACGACACACTTTTCAGAGATACCGGGTCATTTTTGCTCATGTTGCGCTCTCTCGCGCTAGGTCCGATGTTTTCGTAAATTATTCGTGCGGGACCCAAGATCGCTCATTGAACATAGATCCCAACAGACTTCGAAATGGGACCCCATGGCCAAGCTAACAAGGTGATTTTTCGTACATGAATTTTTTTAATAGTTTCCCAAGCTGATCTCATGCGGCCTTCTCGTCCAATGCTTGTTTCATTGCGACCTCAGCCCGACATGTTCCCGCACTAAACACGCACGGTGATTTGCCGAATAGATAATAAGGGCAGCGTGCACCAACGACCTTCGCTAACATGCTAATATGGTGAGCGCGCCGATGAATAGGAGATTTGAAAATGACAATTCTTACGGAAGAACAAAAGCAAGCTTTCTGGCGCGACGGTGTTTTAGTGGTACGAGATGCTGTGACACCAACTCAACTTTCTGCGCTCCGCAAACAGTTCAGCGACTGGGTCGAAGAAAGCAAGCAACATACGGCATCATACGGCGAATGTATTGATGGGCGGCAGCGCTTTGACTTACAACCGGGGCATACATCGGAGAAACCATCACTTCGTCGGATCAACGCGCCGACGGAAGCCTCGGAGGCATACTTTAACGTCATGTCAGACAGCCCGATGGTCGATATGATCGCCGAGCTCATCGGCCCCAATGTTCGCCATCATCACAATAAGATTAACTCCAAACTGCCGGGCACGGCGACCAAAGTGGATTGGCATCAAGACTTTCCTTATACCCCACACACGAATTCCGATCTCGTCACAGCCCTCTTAATGGTCGATGAAGTGACCGAACAAAACGGGCCGCTGGAGATCGTAAAAGAATCCCATAAAGGGCCGCTCCATTCGTTGTGGCATGATGGCGTCTTCACAGGCGCCGTTGATCAAGCAACGGCCAAAGATTGCCTCTCCAATGTAACAAAATGTTTTGGTCCTGCCGGGTCGGTTTGCTTTATGCACACGCGTGTTCTGCACGGGTCAGCACCAAATCATTCGGATCATCCGCGTACGTTGTTTATCAGCGTTTATGCCGCCGCAGACGCCGTTGCGTGTGCGCCCAATCCGGTACCTAACAAACACGAAGGTTTGCTTGTCAGGGGGAAAGAACCCCATAAAATTCGTTGCACAGCGTACGAAGTAGACGTTCCCGAGTTCCCAAAACAAGCATCTTTCTTTGCTCAACAATCCCAAGAAGAAAGAGGTCATTGAATCGGCAAGCGTCTTAAGTCACGTTGACCCATTGGCGGTACGATTCATCTTTCCGCAAATAAAAAAAAGAATTCGATATCCAATTATCCGTGCGCCAATATGCGCGTGGGCTATTTCTAATGCTAGGTGGTCGCCGATTTTAATCCGGAAAAGGACCCAGGAATGCCGACTGAAAAAATAGACACGCTCGTTGTTGGCGCTGGCCAAGCCGGCTTGGCCATGAGCGAACATCTGAGCAACTGCGGTGTGCCTCACCTTGTATTGGAACGGCACCGGATCGCCGAACGCTGGCGCTCGGAAAGATGGGACTCTTTGGTTGCCAACGGTCCGGCCTGGCACGATCGATTTCCGGGTATGGAGTTTCCCAATACCGATCCCGATGCTTTCGCCTCCAAGGAGGAAGTCGCGGATTATTTTGTCGCATATGCAAAAAAGATCGCCGCCCCCATCCGCTGCGGCGTGAATGTAGAGAGCGTGCAAAGGAACGTCGACCGCCCCGGCTTCCGCGTCGAAACGTCGGAGGGCGCAATCGAAGCCACCTACGTGATTGCCGCGACAGGACCTTTCCAGCACCCTGTCATTCCACCCGTTATCCCTGAAGATGCGGGCATCGAGCAGATTCATTCCAGCACTTACCACAATCCCGGCCAATTACCTGAAGGCGCGGTGCTCGTGGTCGGTGCGGGGTCTTCGGGAACGCAAATCGCCGACGAACTGTTGGCGGCGGGAAAGCGTGTTTACCTCTCGGTCGGCTCACACGACCGTCCGCCACGAAGCTATCGCGGGCGCGACTTCGTCTGGTGGCTGGGGATCTTGGGCAAGTGGGATGCTCAGGCCGTCGAGCCCGGCACGGAGCATGTCACGATCTCGGTGAGCGGTGCGCATGGCGGCCAGACGGTCGACTTCCGACGTCTTGCCAAAAAGGGCATGACACTTGTCGGTCTGACAAAGTCGTTTAAAAACGGTGTGCTGACTTTTGCGCCGGATCTTGCAGACAATCTTGCGAAAGGCGATGCGAACTATCTGTCTTTGCTGGACGAAGCCGACGCATATGTTGCCCGCAATCGTCTTGATCTGCCGGAAGAGCCTGATGCCCGCAATATCGAAGCGGACCCGCAGTGCGTTACAAACCCCATTCTTGAATTAAATCTGGCGGAGGCTGGCATAACCACGATCATCTGGGCAACAGGCTATGCTGTTGATTACAGTTGGCTGAAGGTGGACACATTCGACGATGCAAATAAGCCGATGCATCAGCGCGGGGTCTCGGCTGAGCCCGGGATTTATTTCCTGGGATTGCCATGGCTGTCGGGACGGGGCTCCTCCTTCATATGGGGCGTCTGGCACGATGCAAAGTATTTAGCCGACCATATTTCAACGCAACGTAAGTATCTGGCGTATCATGCTGCCGCACAGGGCAAGACCTAAAGGTACGAAAACAAACGTGGGCGACTGTCCATCGTCGGAACATTTAAAGCGCATGGGAGAGATCACAGCGAATGGCGAATTCTTTTAGTGTCCAAGTTCTTAATTTCTCGAACATTCTTGAAATTGATGGAGCCAGAACGCCGGACAACTATGCAGCTCTGCTCGACGCACTTGAGTATGGAGACCAGACAGGCATGAGCGACGATGAAAAACGTGAAATGTGCCTGATGTCTTTACAAGATCATAAGCCCGCCGAAGCGGCCTACCTTGTGTTGAAACACGACATGGCCGACGTGCTTCGGGACGGACAGATGCGGAATGCCGCAACCGAGATGCTTGATGAAAAACTGTGGGAAGAATATGCAGACTCATCGCTGCACGAACGGATGTTTAATGCCGGCAGTTTGCTCTACGCCGCTTTTCCGGGTTCGTTCCCGAAGCCCGATGCGGTCCGGGTTGTCCTAAGTGTCACCGCCAACGATGCTCGCTCCAAGGCGCTTTTGACGCTCGATCTGAACGAGTCATTTCTGGTTCGCCTCCTTGCCGACGGCATGGATGATCGGGCAGCGCTACATCGCTTGTATCATGACGAACTTGTCGGACCGTCTTTTCCAAATGCCCACGAGGTAGTGTGGATTGTCAGCACACATCCGCTCAGTGACGATGTCATGCAGATTGAGGTCGTCAGCTCCGGCTACTGGTTGGATGCGCTTATGGATACGGACTCATACGATTCATCCGCCTATGCAGACACGGCACCATCGGCACGCGGCTAAACGCGTATCTGTTTTTTGACGCATATCTGCACCGGCAACTTTCAGCGCACTAGCGTGCGGTGAAGACCAAAGAATTGGGGTTGATCCGGCGGCTCACCTCTATTTGGACCAACAATGCGGCATCGCCATCCGCCAAATCCACCTGGCCAACATCCAAACCGATGATGGCCGTGTCCCCCGGCAACAGCCGCGAACATCCATTAACTTGCACGGCGCCCGCTAAACTATGCACGGCAAATATGCGCCTCTCGGCCAACGCCAAAGACCTGTTACACGGCCCATGCAGAACCGTGACATCCCCATTGCAATAATCGGAATTAAACATGAGATTCAAATCGGTTAACGGGCCCGATTTAAGCTGCGCATTTACTCTCAACGCACCGCTGAACTGAACCGGAATCCAAGGATCAGCATCAATGCTGCCGCCGTCATTATGCAACACCATGCCCTGCCCTTTCACGACTGTGAGAATCCGGACATATTCGGCGAACTCGGAAAATGATCCGTCACGCGTGACATCTGCCATGCTTAACCGCCATATACGGTTTTCGCCGAGGGTAGCGCATGCGATTTCTCGCGTAATCCCGCCACCATTCTTCCAATTGCTTTCTGTTAACTCAGCAAATCTTATGATTTCCATCGTTGGCATTACCGGACTAAATCCCAATCACACATAATATCCTAAGGCGGACTTTAATCTGAGCGCAGGCAAAAAATGGCGCCTTGCTGACCGATACGCTCCCATGCGTGTTCATTTTCCGAGGCTTTCTCTAAGCCAATGAGAAGAACAGATTTATGCAAGCCCGCCGAACGTTCCAAATTTTACAACCCTCTGATTGCCTAGGACCAATCCTAAAATTTTTCCGGGCGAAGCACGTCTACCTCGTCCATGTAGATGATGCCCGAGTATTTGGCGAAATAGGCCTCTGCGATTTCAGCCGCGATCTTTTCCGCAACACGCCGGTCTTTGACGACCACTTCTGTTTTAACGATGGCAAAATCATCGACGATGGATGGGCGATGGGCCGGGTGTAATCCGTGCCCACCTTTACCGGCGCCTTCAAAGAAGGAGTAGCCTGTGGCACCTGCATTTTTCAAAATGCGCGTGACACCATCGTGGATAAGTTTCTCAGCAATGATCGAAATTAGGGTGGCTTTATGTGTCGTCATGGTTTTTCTCGTTCATATAATGTGGTTTTTCAGGGTGCGCTCAAAATCCAAAGACGTGATCACCGAGCGCAACGAACAATGGGATGCAGATGGCAATGGCGACCGGCGTACCGATACTCGTCGACGCGCCGATAAATGCCGATGGGTTGGCCGATGGTATGCCGCCCCGCAACGTTGGCGGGCCAGAGATATCGGAACTGGACGCCGCCATCACAGCCAGCAAGATAACACCGCCAGGGCTAAATCCCGTTAAATAGTGCGCCACGGCGCCAAGCCCGAAGGCAATCGACCCATGAAGTACCGGCCCGACAATCGCGTAAACGGCGTACCAGTGCGCGACCCTGCGAAGTTCGGCCAGCCGCGCATAAGCCTCCATGCCCATGATCAAAATCAACACCGAGAGTAAGCCACGGAATAAAGGCTCGTAGAAACTCTCGACGACACGCTCCGGCATCGTCAGCAATCCAAGCAAAAGCCCCAGCAACAGTGCAGAGAGTGCGGAGCCCCGCAGGCTCTCAATAATAATCGGCCAAACACGTACGCTGCCCGATGTGGCTTTGTCACCCGCATCTTTTTTCATATTGGCCAAGACAATCGCGAGCACCAGGGCTGGGATATCCATGAAGGGATAGAGCGCGGGCACCCAGGCCTCGAAGTAAATCGCTTCTTCTTCCAGGACAATCATCGCAGCGGCGAAGGTCGATGCACTAACGGCACCGAAAAGACCGGCGGTCGCAATCGCGTCGTCAAGTTTAACGCGCGGCAGCCGTGCCAGAGCAAAGCGGCCGATAATGACGATCACACATCCCACGAGCACGGCGATCATCGCCGGAAAAAACAGTGCCGAAAGATCGGCCTTGCGGATTTCCATGCCGGCCTTCAAGCCAATTTTCATCAACAACATAAAGACAATAAATCGGTAGATGGCGTCGGGAATCACCAATTTACTTCCCGACGCCGCAAGCAGCATGCCGCCGATAAGAAATGCCAAAGTCGGTTTTTGGAATTGAGTGAGGAATGTTTGGATAAAATCAAAAAGTAAGTCCATGAGCGCCGATCCAGTTTTTATGAGGCCGATGCGCGGAACGTAGTGAAATCATGTAAATAATAAAAATTGATTGTTTATATTATAATGTTCTATTTTTAAGAACGATGGTACATATCAACTTCAAGCATCTGCGGTATTTTTGGGCGGTCGCACATGATGGAAATCTGACGCGCGCCGCAGATCAATTGAATGTCTCACAGTCGGCACTGTCGGTGCAGATCCGCAAACTGGAAGAACAGTTGGGTCATGCCTTGTTTGATCGTAAAGGGAGGCGGCTGCACTTGACCGAAGCGGGCCGCATCGCGCTCGATCATGCTGACGCTATCTTTGCGACCGGAGACGAACTTGTCGGCACGCTGGCCGGAGATGTCGCCACCCGTCCTGTGCTTCGGGTCGGCGCCATGGCGACATTGTCGAGGAACTTTCAAATCGGTTTACTCCGCCCGGTTCTAGAACAAAGCAACGCAAGCATCGTTTTAAGGTCCGGTAGCCCAAAAGACCTGCTTGAAGAGTTGGAAGCACTCGCGCTCGACGTTGTGCTGTTGAACACGGCCACGGGCAGCGGCCATGCCGCAACATTCAGGTCACATCGTCTTTCTGAACAGCAAGTCAGCGTCATTGGCACACCAAAACGCTTAGGCAAAAAAGGCTCCCTCAAAGACGTTCTCGCTCAGCATCCGTTAATTCTTCCTGCAACGCATGGTTCAATAAGAACCGGCTTTGATGCGCTGGTACAAAGGTTAGGGGTGAGGCCGAACGTCATCGCAGAAGCGGACGATATGGCCATGATGCGTCTGCTCGCACGCGAGGATATCGGTATCGCCGTGTTGCCGCCGGTTGTCGTACAAGACGAACTATCGAGCGGGCAGCTGATAGAGGCATATCCCTTAAAGGGTGTCTTTGAAACGTTCTACGCCGTTACTTTAGAACGCCGCTTCCCCAATGCATTGCTGCCGCTCATCCTGGACGCATCGCGTTAAAATCCCATTCGCGCAAGGCTCGACTTGGTCTATAGCGCGATCAGATCGAGGGACTGCTTGCTCAGGCGCTCGGCGCCGTTTTCGCCCAACAAAACGGAATGCCCCCAGCACATCGCAAGGCCGGCCTCTGAGTCCATCAAAATCATATGCAAAAAGAAAACGTTGCCGACCTCCATTATGAGCAGATTGCCCTCATAAAACATCGGGAAGTCGACCCAGATCGGATTGTAAACCGCCCCCATGCCATACCCGCACGCGTTCAGCTTGGCATGCGACAACCCATGCGCATCAAACACACGGGCGTGGGCGGCGAAGACATCCCCCATAGGTGCACCCGGTCGGATCGCGTGTTCACACGCTTCCAAGGCTTCAGTGGCGGCGGCATGCATGCACTTTTGGGTGTCATTTGGCGTGCCGATAATCAAGGTCCGCATCATCGCCGCATGATAGCGTCGCCACGCCCCTGACCATTCAATCGTCAACTGGTCTATTGCATCAAGATGGCGGCGACCGGACTGGTAGCGACAAAGCAACGCAGCTTCGCCTGAGCCGAGGATGAATTCATTGCCGGCATAATCGCCACCGCCTTTAAAAACAGCCCCCTGCATCGCGGCCAGAATGTCACCTTCAAATGCGCCCGCGTGGGTGGCTTCTATACCGGCATCCAGCGCCGCATCGGAAAGCGCAGCGGCTTTTCGGGTGTAAGCGATTTCAGTGGGGCTTTTGATACGGCGTAGGCTCGGTATGATGTCGGATGCTTCGATGAGCGACACACGCCCGTCCAATGCACGTCTAACCAGATCGCCGTTATAGGCGGTAAGACCCGCCGTCCGTGTTTCAATGCCCAACTTCTTGCTGCCCAAACCGAGTTCATCAATCAGGCGGGCGAGATGTTCGGCCGGGTTTACCCCTTCAACATCGCGCCAGATATGTATTTGCGCGTCACTGAGCGTCGACGTCTGCTGCGCTTGCCGCAAGTCCGGTGCTCGGGTCAACAAATGCAGCTCGCCGCTGGCGGTCATCACCAAACATTGGAACAACGCAAAGCCAAACGTGTCATAGCCACATATCCAATAATGACTTTCCGGCGCGAACATCAACAAGCCATCAAGGCCAGCGGCGTCGATACGGTTTTTAGCTTTATCTAAACGTTCATCAAACTCAACACGGTCAAAGTGTATAGGCACGGCGACATCCAATCCTCATCAGCACCTTCGCGGACATCCAACCAGCATACACAATATCCCCGTCGGCATAGCATGCCGATGATGCACAAAAAAAACCGCCGTCGAGCGATGCCGACGGCGGTTTCCTTTAAAAGCGCAAAGCGGTCTTAGTCGAGTGCGACGAGATCCTCGGCAGACGCCTTGCCGTTGCGACCTTCCTGCAGTTCGTAAGATACCTTCTGGCCTTCGCGCAGTGAGTTCATGCCCGCACGCTCAACAGCCGAGATGTGAACGAATGCATCCTTGGAGCCGTCTTCCGGCTCAATAAAACCATAACCTTTGGTGGTGTTGAACCACTTCACGGTACCTTTAGCCATGTCGATATTCCTCTGACAATTGTTTGCGCCGCGCCACACCGTGTGGCCAAACGCATGTTAACGATAACATTCTCAGGGGATAACTAAGCTAAGCGGTAGTCCGCATCATTTTAGGTAACACGCATCAAATGTATCTCGCGACTTCATGATGTTCTTATTTCAGCCAAAAGTCAATCAAATTTTTGAAAAACGAACCATACCTCGAAGATGGACCTAGGCCCCCAGCGGACTTATTGTTCGCATGAAACCTACTAAGGAGTTCTCATGATTTTGCGCTCAAAGACATTCATGCATACGATCGCCATGCTCGGCATACTTGTCTTCTCCGCCCGTTCGATTGCCGATCAAACACTGTATCAACAGCCCACCTCCAGCGACGCCGTCATGATTATGTCGCCTTGGGTCCGTGCAGCCCCCCCGACGGCGCGGGTTATGGCGGGCTATGCAACGCTGCACAATCAGTCCGATCAGGCGCAAACACTGACCGGTGTTTCCAGCCCCATGTTTGAACGTATCGAAATTCATGAGAGCTATGTCGAAGGCGGTATTTCGAAAATGCGCCAACTTCCGCAGCTTGAAATCGCCGCCAACGCCATGGCGACGTTCGCACCGAACGGCAGGCATCTGATGCTAATCGGCCCTACCGCTGACGTTAAGCGTGCAGTTCGTATCGAAATGACATTCATATTCGCAGACGGCAGCAGAAAATCCCTCGACGTTGATGTTCTCAAACGCGGCAATGCGGCAACGCCCATGCAACAACACAACCACTAATCGAAGAGCATGAGTTCAGATCATGAACCATGAGAACCCCTCGCTTGATCAGGCGTAAGCACCGCCGTAACGTACATTTAGTGGCTTATGTGAGGATCGACCGTAACCGGTCGACGAATTTGGGGAGATATCAACAATGTCGGAGCAACCGCTTGGCAGCCCGGATGACGCGGCTGGCGCACCCGCTGGCGGCCTGGTCAGCACACCTATCGATGCCACCGTTCCCATGCACGAGGTCGGCACGGTCACGTTAAGTCCGACGGGTGACTTCGAAGCCGGCAGCTATCAGACCTTCACACTTGTTTATACCGCCGGCAAATTCGGGATCGACGATTCAGGTTCGATCCGCGTTTGCTTCCGTTTCGCCAGCGATCAAACACGACCGCAGTTTGAAAATCCAACAGGCCCAAACTTTACCACCATCACCGCATCCAATGACGCCGTGCTGCAATATCACTACGACCCCAAAGGCAACGTCCGACCTTGGGACCGCGCGTTATACATTAAAGTCGTACGCGGCTTTTTACGCGAAGGGGACACCATCACCATCAAGCTCGGCGACACCTCACAAGGTTCGCCCGGTATGCGGCTACAGACGTTCTGCGAAGAAAGTTACGAATTCCATACCCTGATCGATCCGATTGCCACCTATTGCTATCAGCCGGTGCCAAACCAGCCGACGATCCGCATCGTACCCGGTGCACCCGAAACGTATGTCGCCGTCGCACCGACGCTACGTGCGGTTGGCGAGGTATTTTCGGTGAAATTCAAAGGCGAAGACAAATGGGGCAATCCGTCGGATCAATGCGATCGTACATTTAAGCTCCGTGCCACAGGCCCAATTGACGGACTGCCCGCCAGCGTCAGCATTGCGCCCGGCACCCGCGCCGTCGAAATCAGCGGATTAAGCGGCGCATCTACCGGCGACGCACGCATTGAATTTTTGGATGAAAACGGCGATATCGTGACGACAACCAACCCGATTCGCTTTGCCGACGCCCCGGCGCTCAAACACTATTGGGGCGACCTGCACGGTCAGTCGGAAGAGACCATCGGCACCGGCAGTGCAGACGAATATTTCCGCTTCGCCCGCGACCTCGCATTCGTCGATGCCACCGGACATCAAGGCAATGACTTCCAGATCACATCACCGTTCTGGTCCGAGCTTGATGATCTATGCGCGCGCTATGATGTGTCCGGCGAATTCATCGCAATCCCAGGCTACGAATGGTCCGGCAACACCGGACTTGGTGGCGACCGCAACATCTATTTCCCTGACGAAGGTCGCACCTTACGTCGCTCGTCCCATGCCTTGGTCTCGGATCGATCCGACATCAGCACCGATTGCAACTCTGCCGCTGAATTGTTCGAAGCGCTGGCCCGTGACAAAGAATGGGACGTAGTCGGCTACGCACACTGCGGCGGCCGCTACGCCGACGTCAAAATGGCGCACGACGGGCGATTCGAAAAATCCATGGAAGTGCATTCCAGTTGGGGCACTTTCGAATGGCTGGTCCAAGACGCCTTCGAAATGGGCTACCGGATCGGCATCGTCTCTAACTCGGACGGTCATAAAGGCCGCCCGGGCGCGAGCTATCCGGGGGCGTCATTGTTCGGCGCCGTGGGTGGCCTGACCTGCTTCTTAGCCCCGGAACTCAGCCGGGATGCGATCTTAGAAAGCATGCGAAAGCGCCGCCATTACGCCACCACCGGAGGGCACGGCGGTCGCATGATGATCGATGTGAACGCGACGTTTACCGAGAGCGGCACACTGTATCACGATGATCCGCGCAATGGTCCGACAGACGGCCATACGTCTGACAGCGCGATGATGGGCGACATCGTGCATCTACCGGGCGGCGAGGCTGACCTCAACATCGACATTCACGCCGCCAGCCCGATTGAGCGGGTCGATATCTTCAACGGCCTCGACCTGATTGAAACCGTCCGGCCTTACACCAAGGAAGAGCTCGGTAATCGTATTCGCGTGGCTTGGGAAGGCGCTGAATACCGAGGCCGATTCCGCCAAGTGATCTGGGACGGCACCGCACACCTGTCGGACAATGCCATCGTCGATGCCAAAGCGATCAACTTCTTCAATCGTGACAAGACCCTCGATATCGTGTCTGAGACCGAGCTTGCGTGGCGTGCGCTGACGACCGGCAATATCGGCGGCTTCGACGTTTGGGTGAAAGACCCTTACGCGGGCACGCTGAAGATTGAAACGCCGTTGGTCAAAGCAGGTGTGCCGCTTGAAGACATCGGCTTCGAAGACGAAGTGTTCGATCAAAGCGACGTGCTGCCCCGGTATCTAAAAATTTTCCGGATGCCAGCGGAAAACCCGCACCGGACGTTATCGTTCTCAAAGCGCCTTGAACTAAAGCCTGAAGGCGATAACCCGATTTTCATCCGGCTCACGCAAGAAGACGGCACGCTGGCCTGGACCAGCCCGATTTATCTGTATCGCTGAGTTTGCCGACAGTCGAAGTTAACTGACTTTCGAATCGGTCGACTTCGATGTTTCGATACGATCGCGAATGCGCGACAAAAACCGTGTTGTGATGCGTTGCTCAATGGAAAGTGCTTCTGCGCGCGGGCACAGCAAACGCACATCAAAAAGAATCTGCGCAAGGTCCGTTGTATGCATCCGCACTTGTGGATCGGGCTTTCTTATATCAAGCGCCATATGGCGCCGTACCGTGGTCCAATATTTAGTCGCTTCCTCATCATATGCCGTCCACTCTGTTTGAATAGCATCGACGAGATATGCCAGATCCTCTTTCGGCCGCAAATATTCGAGCGCATTCACAGCAATCGCGAAGGTATGGAAGACGTATTGCTTGCGAATGTTCAAATTGATGATGTTGTGTGACAGGATCATCGCGTTCGGCATCGTGATAATATGCCCTGTATAGTCGTGCGATTGGTCTCCGGCGGGCGATAATTCATGCAGGATCGTGCTCATAAAACCTTCTTGCAGCACTTCGCCCCGGATATCGCCGACCTCTATCCAGTCGCCCGTGTCAAATGGACGCGTCATGGTGCGATACAGCCCCCCCGTCAGGCACATGATTACCTCTTTAGAGGCGATGACGATGGCGAGGGCAAACGCCGCGAACGTGAGCGCGAACTTGGAAAGCTCGAACGACCAGACCAGCAGCAAACCGATAAAAATCAAAATCACGGTGAAATTGCGGACCACCGACATCCATTTTCGCTTATCTGCGCTGAGAGTCTCGGAAGCGCCTTTGATAGAGCGTATGATCCCCCAACGCGCCGCCAAAATAACCGTGATCATCAAAACCGACGCGCCAATATCTCTCCATGGCAGGCCGGCAAAGGATTGCCTTAAATCTTCCATATTCATACCTTAAATCAAATTTCCCATATTAACACGATCCTAACGCCCGGTTGGGCATAAAGCAGCATGGCTAAACGCAGAACCACAAGAGCGCGAAAATCAAGCCCTGACTCCGGCCCGCCGTCAATGCTGCGCCGTCTTGTAAAGTGGACGGCAACCCTTGGCGTGTGGACATTTATCTTTGGCTTGTTCGCCGTGGGCTGGTTTTATACCGACCTGCCCGACGTCGAAGACAGCCTCGCCCCTTCGCGCCGCCCGACGGTTTGGATCATGGCGAGTGACGGCAGTGAACTTGCCGCCGCCGGTGACCTCTATGGTATCCCCGTTCGGCTGAAAGACCTGCCGCCGTCACTGCCGCAAGCGGTGTTGGCAACCGAAGACCGCCGCTTCTATGACCACTTCGGCATCGACGTGATCGGCCTTGCACGAGCCACTGTGACTAACATTCGCGCCGGGCGCATCGTTCAAGGCGGCAGCACCATCACCCAGCAGGTCGCAAAAAATCTGTTTTTAAGCCCCGAGCGTACCATCAAGCGTAAAATACAAGAGGTCATGCTGGCGTTTTGGCTGGAAAATCGGTTCTCCAAAGATCAAATCTTGGAGCTTTACCTCAACCGGGTTTACTTGGGCGCCGGCACCTATGGCGTCGATGCGGCGGCCCGTAAATATTTCGGCGTGCCGGCATCGGACCTCAGCATTTGGCAGTCGGCGATGTTGGCCGGCTTGCTGAAGGCGCCCAGCCGCTACAATCCGCACAGCAGCGACGAACGCGCCGATGCGCGCACTAAAGTCGTGCTCACGAACATGGTCGCAGCCGGGTATCTGAGCGAAAAAGACGCCAAGGCGGCGCACATGAAAACCATGGCGGCAAACAACATCCGCCCGGGTCGCCGCGCACCGTATTTCGTGGATTGGGTCTTGGATCAGGTGCGCGATTACGTCGGTACCCGTGATCGCGACCTGATCGTTAAAACGACCTTGTCGCCAACATTGCAATACGATGCCGAGCAACGCCTTATCCAAGCTCTCAAAGGCCCCGCAAAGGGGCGTAACGTCGGCGATGGCGCTGTGGTCGTGATGTCACTGGATGGCGCACTGCGCGCCATGGTCGGCGGTGCCGATTACGGGACCAGCCAATTCAATCGGGCGACCCAGGCATCACGGCAGCCGGGCTCTGCATTTAAACCGGTGGTCTATTTAGCAGGCCTTGAGTCTGGCCTGACCCCGAACGATATCATCAGCGATTCACCGGTCAGGATCGGTGCCTGGTCGCCCGGCAACTTCGACGATAAATACATCGGCGACGTCACCATGGCGCAAGGACTCGCACGTTCGATCAATACCGTCGCCGTGCGCGTCGCGCTCTCGGCAGGCATTGACCGGGTCGCAAAAACCGCGCGCACGCTCGGCCTTGATCCGGGGGATAAACCCGATGCATCGATCGCGTTGGGGACGGCGGAGGCAACACTCCTCAACATGACAGCCGCCTACGCAGCGTTTGCCAACGGCGGCACCGGCGTCATTCCTTACGGCATCGAAGAAATTCGCGACGGCGGCGGTGCCATTGTATATCGCCGCAGCGGCTCTGGACTCGGCCAAGTCATCCCGCCACAATACATCGGTCCGATGAATACCATGCTGAAAGGCGTAATCGACGGTGGTACCGGCAGGGGGGCAAAGCTCGACAGGCCCGCAGCAGGCAAGACCGGCACGTCGCAGAATTATCGAGATGCCTGGTTCATGGGCTATACGGCGGACTATGTCGCAGGTGTTTGGCTTGGCAACGACAACGGGGTGGCTATGAAGGGCGTCACCGGCGGCAGCATACCGGCACGCTTGTGGCAAAGCGTGATGATGTCTGCACATGCAGGAATTCCGCCCCGCGACTTGTCCACGCCGCCCGGTCAAGGTGGCGGTAACGATAGTGATCCGGGTTTCTTCGCACGATTGTTTGCGACCATTGAGGGCGCCAAGAAAGACGCCGCCAAAAAAATTGAGACCATGGCGCCTAATACATCTGGCACGCCTTCGCGCGAAAAATCAGCGCCCGCAGGTTCGAACGAGCTGCCATTTGGACTATCAGACCGGAACTAGAGATGTGCGCGTCCGCGCCACGGCACGAACGCCGGCACGCAGGCGCGATAAGCAGCGTAGGCATCGCCATAGCGCGCGATCAATCGACGCTCTTCAAGCCACGTCCCGACCACTAAATACACACTGCCGAAAAACGCCGTCATCAGGCCCAGCGGAGACCACGCAGCCCCCCACAAAATTAAAAAGACGGCACTGTACAGGGGGTGGCGCACATATCTATGCAACCCGTCTATTCTAAGCGGTCCGTCTTCGTCCACAGCGCCCCCGCCTTTCGCGGCGCGCACCTGAGCGGTGCCGGCGAAGCGCCCGAGATCATAGCCGCCGAGCGCTAAAAACATCAAAACCCAGCCGGCAATTTCGAGACCACCCAGCACAACTTTCTGCGTCCCTGAAAGATCATACGCCGGCAATGCACCGAGAAATGCATGGCCACCCAAAAACACGGCGACGAGCGTGACGATGGCAAACCCGTTGTATGCCAATCGATAGCCCGCCCCAAGCCAGCCATGAAGCCGTGCTTTCATACTCTCACTAGCCAACAACGAATGAGCCAGACCGAACACCGCCCACATCGCCCCATATACGGCGACGTCAATAAGCGGCAGCGGCGTCGACATCAATTGGCCTTATGTTTCTTTGGGGGCGGCGTTCATACGGCGAATGGTGTCGGTCGTCGAATGCCCGGGCTTCAACGCGGCAAGCACGACCTGCCCGCCCCACCCCTGCACGAGGTCAGCACCGACAACTTCATCAATCGTGTAATCAGCGCCCTTCACCAGAACGTCCGGGCGCAATTCACCGATCAACTCATACGGGGTGTCTTCAGAAAAGATCACCACGAGGTCGACCGACCCGAGCGACGCGAGAACAGCGCTTCGCGCCGCTTCATTTTGAACGGGTCGCTCATCCCCCTTAAGGCGCTTGACCGACACGTCGGCATTCAAGCCGACAACCAGCCGGTCACAAGCGCCCCGCGCCTGCGCCAACAGCGCAACGTGGCCCGGGTGCAGCAGATCGAAGCAACCATTGGTAAAGCCGACTTTGTGCCCCTGCCGGCGCCAACGCGCGATACGATCCAGAGCCTCGGTCGCGGTCAGCACTTTTGCCTCAGCATCTGAAATATCTTGATGATGCAAGGCGGCGATAATTTCAGACGCATAAGCCGCCGCCGTGCCGACCTTCGCCACCACAATTCCGGCTGCGGTGTTAGCGACACACGCAGCATCAATCACCGCAGCGCCCGCACCGATCATCGCGGCCACGGCGGCGACCACCGTGTCGCCTGCGCCGGACACGTCAAACACTTCGCGACTTTCAGCGGCCAGATGCTGGGCGTTGCCTTCGGCATCGATCAAGGTCATGCCATCCGCGCTCCGCGTCACCAACATACCGCCGAGCCCATGTTTCGAAATCAGCGAAAGGGCCGCCGCCGTGATCGCTGCATCGTCTGCGACCGTCGTGTTTGCGGCGTGTTCCAATTCTTTGCGGTTGGGCGTAATCAGGCTGGCGCCCGGATAACGACCGAAGTCGTCCCCCTTCGGGTCCACGACCACCGGCTTGCCGGCATCACGTGCGGCGGCAATGATTTTCGCCGCCCGACCATCGGCCAACACACCCTTGTCGTAATCCGACAGCACCACCGCGTTGCAGTTGGGGATCGCCGCCAGCGTCGCGTTTAACACGGCATCACCGATCTGATCTGAAAACGGCTCGCTCGATTCCCAATCGGTCCGCAGCATTTGCTGATTGCCCGCGAGATAGCGCACCTTAATCGTCGTCGGTCGCGTCGCATCGGCAATCAATTCAACAGAAACTCCGGTGTGCTGCGCCAATGCCGCTTTCAGTTCGTCCGCAGCCGCATCCGCACCGGCAACCCCGATAAACGTCGCCGACGCACCGAGTGCCGCCAAGTTCCGCACCACGTTCCCTGCCCCGCCCGGCATTGCGTTCTCGTGACGCACGCGCAGGATTGGGATCGGCGCTTCCGGTGAAATCCGTTCAACATCGCCGCTGACGAAGCGATCCAACATCGCATCGCCGACGACGAGGATGTGTGCACCCTTAAGTTTTTCAACCCACGGAATAAGGTTGGAGCGATCCGTCATACCAATCCCAACTCGATTTCCAATGCGCCGCACAGCATTTGACCGAGCGTAATATGCATTTCCTGAATGCGCGCCGTGGTATTACTCGGCACGATCAACAACGGGATCGCAATACCAACCAACTTACCGCCGTCTTTGCCGCCAAGTGCCGCCGGTGTGATGTCCATACTTTTCGCAACGTGCAATGCACGCAAAACGTTTTCAGAATTGCCCGAGGTCGAAATACCGATGGCAACGTCGCCCGGCTTGCCCAAGGCTTCGATCTGGCGCGCGAAAATATTCTCAAAGCCAAGATCATTGCCGCCTGCGGTCAGCGCCGAGGTATCCGTGGTCAACGCAATCGCCGCCAAAGGTGCGCGGTCAGTTTTGTAGCGGATCGTCAGTTCCGTCGCCAAATGCTGGCAGTCGGCCGCGCTGCCGCCGTTGCCGAAGAACATCAACTTACCACCATGGCGCAAGCATTCCGCAGTGCGTTCTAACAACTGCGCAAATGACGGACCGCACGCTGCGCGGGTCTTTGCGACGACATCTTCATGCTCGTCAAATTCGCTCGTGAAAAAGGCATCAATATCCATCAATTTATCCTACACCGAGATACGGGTGCCGGTCCTGAGACTTTCGACCACGGCAATCGTTGCCGCCGACGTCTCGATCAATTCGGCTTCATCAATAGGCGGCGCACCGCCGACACGCACGGCCGCGACAAACGCAGCCAATTGTGCAGCATGACCTTTGTTTTGCGTGGCCGAGCGTTCAGACGATTTTCCGTCAGCGACCAGCGTCAACGTCCGAAAGTCATCAAGCACCGCCGCGCGTCCGCCTGCGAACATTTCAATTCGTTCTTTTGCGAGCGCGGTATCGCCAAGCGCGGTGTAGACAATGCTGGCGAGACTGCCGTCGACAAACCGGATGTGCGCTGCGACATCATCCCCACTGCCACCGGCGACCGCCGCCGCTTGAGCATCGACGCTTTCGATCCGCTGCCCGACCAAATGGCGGGCAAGGTCAATGAAATGGCACATTTCGCCCAATATGCGCCCACCACCCTCGCTCGCAGATTGCGTCCAATGGACGCCGTCGATGGCACCCCCGTTGACGCGAAGCGTGACCACACGAGGGCCTTTGGTATCGGCAAAGTGCGCGGTCATTTCGGCGACCTGTGGCGCAAAACGCCGGTTGAAGCCGACCTGCACAAAGCCCGAACTTTCGTTCAGCGCGGCGATCACGTCGTTCAACTGGTCCAAATCAAGCGCCAACGGTTTCTCAACGAAAACCGACTTACCGGCGCGGAGTGCGGCGGCGGTCAACTCGGCATGACTGTCATGACGGGTAGCAATGACGACAGCATTGATATCGGCGTCGGTGAACATGCTGTCTGACTCGCTGCTCGCAACTTCGAAGCCATAGGTGTCAGCACCATGTTCCGCGTTCACGCCTCGCGCCGTGGCCAACGTCTTGAGCCGCACGGCGCCGTCGGATTTTAACGCCGGCAGCAAAACCGCGCGGGCAAAGTTGCCGCCGCCAATCATACCGATCACGCAGGCACCGGCGCCCGAAGTTGCCCGACGCCCTGCCGCCTTCATGGTCATCGTTCGGGCCGCTGGATCGGACGCACCGCTGTAACTCAAAATCACACCGAGGCAGCGCTCGGTGCCACCGGTCACCAAGTCATACGCTTTTTCAGCGGTTTCAATCGGAAAGGTATGCGTCGTCAAGACACCGACGTCGAGCCTGGGCGCGCACATCGGCACCATCAAGCGCAGCACTTCTGCCAAGTTTTCGGTTTCAGTCCAACGCACCCAGCCTTCGGGGTATTTAACTCCGCGTCCTTCGAAGTCCGGGTCATAACGGCCGGGCCCATAAGATCTTGAAACCGTCAGATTGAGCTCTTTTTGCATGAACGTCTGATACGGAAACTCAGTCCCGGTCAGACCGACCATAACAATCCGTGCCCGATCCCGTGCCAAATCGGCAGCCAGAGAAAGTGGCTCACTGGAACTGGTCGCAGCCGCATTCAGTACCGCGTCGGCACCACGCCCATCGCTCAAATCCATCACCGCCCTGGCGGCGTCGGCATCCGGCTTAATCGCCAACTCGGCGCCCAAGTCGCGGGCCAATTGTAAGCGGTCTTCGGCATAATCCAACGCGACGACCCGCGCACCGGCCAAAGCCAAGAACCGCATCGCCATCTGCCCGACCAAGCCGCATCCGATCACGGCAACGACGTCACCAAGCCCGACCTGCATATTGCGTACCGCGTGCAAAGCGATAGCCCCGACAGTGCCATAGCATGCCTCGTCATCGGTCACCGTATCTGGGATGCGCGCAACCAAATTGCGCGGCACGGCATTTAATTCTGCGTGATTGGCGATCCCGGCGCCGGCCATCGCGACCCGGTCACCGACACGAAACTCACCTTCAAGCCCGGCACCAATTGCGACCACCTCACCAGCTGCCGAATAGCCCAACGGCAAGGGCTCGTCCAAGCGAGCCATGACCGCTTTCCATGTATTCCAAAGGCCTTCTTTCTTGGCTTTTTCGAGCACTTTTTTCACCAAATCCGGGCGCGCTTGCGCTTTGGCCGCCAAGTTTTTCTTGGCGAAATCAACGACCATCCGTTCGGTGCCCGCCGAAATCAACGACGCTTTCGTACGCACCAAAAGATGCCCGCCCCGCACACCCGGTGCCGGCACATCTTTAAGGGCCAGCTTGCCGGTCCGACGCGATTGAATGACCTGCTTCATGGAATCTGATTTACCACGTTTGTTTAGGGTTAGGTCACGTCTTGGAAATATTTAATGGTCCGGCCGAGTCCTTCGCGCAATTGGATCGTCGGCTCCCAATCCAAGGTCGCTTTCGCAAATGTGATATCCGGGCATCGCTGCATCGGATCGTCTTCGGGCAGTGGCTTTAATATGATCTCAGAGTTCGAACCGGTCAGCTCAATGACAATCTCGGCCAGTTGGCGGATCGTGAATTCGCCTGGATTGCCGAGGTTCATCGGCCCGATCACGTCGTCGTCCGCGTCCATAAGACGCATCATACCGTCAACCAGATCATCGACGAAACAGAACGAGCGGGTCTGCGCGCCATCGCCGAACAGGGTCACTGGCTCGCCTCGCAGCGCTTGGATGATGAAGTTGGACACCACGCGCCCATCGTTCGGATGCATCCGCGGGCCGTAAGTATTAAAAATACGGCACACACGAATACTCAAATTATGCTGACGATGGTAATCGAAAAACAAGGTCTCGGCGCAGCGCTTGCCTTCGTCGTAGCATGCACGCGGCCCAATCGGATTGACGTTACCTTTATAGCTTTCCGGCTGCGGGTGCACTTCGGGGTCGCCGTAAACCTCGCTGGTTGAAGCTTGTAAAATTTTTGCTCCGGTCCGCTTCGCCAGACCCAGCACGTTGATCGCGCCATGAACACTTGTTTTTGTGGTTTGCACCGGATCGTGCTGGTAGTGTACAGGCGATGCCGGGCATGCCAGATTGAAGATTTCATCAACTTCAACATACAGCGGAAACGTCACGTCGTGACGGATAAGCTCAAAATTCGGCGCATCCAATAGATGCGCAATATTCGCTTTGTTGCCGGTAAAGAAATTATCAAGGCAAATCACATCGTTACCGCGCGCCACCAAGCGTTCGCACAGGTGTGATCCGATAAAACCCGCCCCACCGGTCACCAGGACTTTTTTTGCTAAAAGTGCGCTTACGCTCATGTCGTCGACTACCCCACCGTTGATGGACACGGAAACTAACACCGGCGCCCCGTGTGGCCAAGGCGAAAGGCCATTATTGCAGACACTTAAGTCGCAAAAACACGGAAGTCTCTATATCAAAACATCATGTATTTGGTAATCTCTGGTGTGCTATCCCTTGCGCTGACACAATAGTTAAGCGGTTAATGATGGGTTCACGCCCATGTTATCGTTAACGGTTTGTGAAACACGTCGCACTAAAAGGTAACGATGGTCGAGGCACTCGATAAATCTATGACACAGGAGGCTGCGCTCCTGGAAAAGCTTACTCGGATTGAAGAAAATCCGACGGGTTGCTTTGCCGTACACATACATCTTTCGCAACTCAGGCCAAATAACCGCCAACCGCACTTTATTAATATTGCCGCGCGCGCCTTCGACAACTTAGTCAACAGCACCGATGCCATACTTTATCCGATGATGAACCAAGACATCGTGTTGGTGTGTCGCGAAGTCATGGTCGAAGACATCGACCCGTATATTGAAAAAGTCCGCACGCTTTTCAGCGAAGACCCGCTCGCCAGCGATCAAGACGAATACGAGGACCGGCTGTCGACTTGGTACGATCTTGCGTCAAAAGAAGATTTTGCCGCGTTTTTCTCCGTCAGTTCGGAACTCGTCGTCAAAGCGGAAGCGATCATCGACGAGATGAAGCGCACCCGTGCGGAACAAGAAGGCCAGAACGTCGGCGATCCATTGACGGCGCGAAACCTTGCCGCCATCAACCAAAAACTACAGTCGACCCGCATTGCCGACTTGATCCGCCAGCAGACCTGCATCCGCATCGCGCCCGGCAAAGCGGGCGAATTGGTATTCCGCGAGCATTTTGTTGCAATGGGTGAGCTTAAAGAGCGCGTCGCACCGGCTGTTAATTTGTTTACCAGCCCGTGGCTGTTTCAATACCTGACGGAAACACTAGATAAGCGGGTGCTCGCCGTGATCGGGCGCAAGAACTTTGCCGAATTGAAAGAGCCGATCAGCCTGAACCTGAATATCGGCACCGTGCTTTCCAGAGATTTTGCCAACTTCAATCGGGTTGTCGGCGACCATGCATCGAAAATGCTGATTGAGTTCCAAGTCATCGATATTTTCGCCGACATGAACACCTACGGCTATGCCCGCGATATGCTGCGCGACCGCGGCTATCGTGTGATTGTGGATGGCGTAAACCCCTTGGCGATGCAGTTCTTTGATCCTTCGACGCTGAAGCCGGATTTCATCAAAATCGCGTGGGATAGGGCGTTTGAAGACGATGCTGACGATGCCGGACGCATAAAAACGTTCAAAGAGATCGTGCGCCAAGCCGGCAAAGACAGCATCGTGCTGGCCAGGGTCGACAGTGAAAAGGCCGTTAAATTCGGGCTCGGGCTCGGGGTTTCTCGCTTTCAGGGATATTTCATCGATAAGCTTGTGCAGGCAATGATGAAGTCCAAGGTCAAACCGAAGGCAAAGCCAAAGGCACCCACAGCCAAGGCAGGCTCGGCATGAAACGGCGAGGGCAGTAACGCATATGGCAACGCCACCGGATAAAATGCCGTCGCAAGAAAAGCTGCTCGTCGATTACATTCATCGGCTCGAGAAGCACAAAGACGGGCGCGGTGTGGTGCAGGTGCACCTGTCTCAACTACGCCCATTCAATCGGCGCGAACAGCACATCCGCACGGCCAGCGGACACTTTGAACAAATGGTCAAGGATATGAGCGGCCAGCTGATCACGCTAAAGAATTCAGATCTGTTCTTTATCTTTAAAAACAAGATAAAACCGCAGGTCGAAACCACGGTTCAGAAAATCCGCTTTCTTTTCGGCGATGACCCGTTGGTCGAAGACGAAGGCACGGACGGGCGCGTTTTCGCCAGTTGGTACGACGCTGCGACACAGTACGACGATATTGTGCAACTAGCGCAAGGACTTGCCGAAGCAGAGGAAAAGCGCCAGACCGAAGTGCGCAGCCGCATGGACGCGCGCCAACGCCTAAAAGAGAAACAGAAAAAGGGCGAGCCGCTGACGCCCAGCGTATTGGCCAAAGTCGAAGACGCACTATCACGCGCCGACCTTTCAAACTTGGTCCGCCGTCAGTTCATCTGTGTTGTGGATGAAAAAATGGTGCCTGAGCAACTGTTCAGCGAACTATTTATTTCGATCCAAGATTTGCGCGAAACGATTTTACCCGGCGTCAATTTGGTCTCTAACCGTTGGCTGTTCCAACATCTGACCGAGACCCTAGACCGGCGGGTTTTGTCGATGCTGATGAAAACCGACGCAGTATCGATCTCTGGCGACATCAGCTTCAACATCAACGTCAAAACCCTGTTGTCGAGCCAGTTTCAAGTGTTCGACGATAACCTTTCGGCAGCGCGCCGAGGTGCCATCGTCATCGAATTGCAGAAAGAAGATATCTTTTCGGACCTTTCGTCGTTTTTGTTCGCGCGCGAGTTTGTTCAGACCAAAGGCTACCGTTTGTTGCTGGATGGGCTCACTCTTGAAACCTTGCCGGTCATCGACCGCGAGCGTTTGGGCACCGACATGGTGAAGTTGGTCTGGCATCCGAATTTGGTCGACGGTGGCGAAGAAGTGCACGATCTGTTGAGCGGCATGCTTGAGCGCGACGGGCCGGAGAAGTGGATATTATGTCGCTGCGATAACCGCGAAGCCATCGACTTCGGGCGGTCGGTCGGCATCAATCGATTCCAAGGGCGCTTCGTGGAAAACCTCATTGCCGAAGACAATCGCCGCCGCGAGCTTTTGCGCCTAAAACGTCGCATTGAACGGAGTTCCGAGCCGGAGACGGAGTAAAGCGCGTTGATCAGGCGTCTTTTTCGCTGATCCCGGCGTCCGCAAACGTCGCCATCCCAGCATGACAAGCAGCCGCAGCACGGACGATGTTGATCGCTAGGGCCGCTCCTGACGCCTCACCCAAACGCATATTCAAATCCAAAATCGGCTTTAGGCCGAGCGCATCCAATAACCGCTGATGCCCAGGCTCCGCCGACACGTGGGCGGCCATAGTGTGATCAAGTGCGCCCGGCGCCGCGTGCGCCAACGCCGCTGCCGCCGCGCCGCAGACGTAGCCGTCCAACAACACCGGCACGCGCCGCATGCGGGCCGCGACAATCGCACCCGCCATGGCAACAAGTTCACGCCCACCTAGACGCCGCAACATATCCATGGGACCTGTCGCTTTTGGCCCATGCAATGTCACAGCACGGTCCACGACGTCGGCTTTCAACGTCAGTGCCGCACCGGCCACACCGGTGCCGGGTCCCGTCCAATCCTGCGCTAAGCCACCGAACAACGCATGACTAAGGGCAGCAGCTGCGGTCGTGTTCGCAATCCCCATCTCTCCGACCGCCAACAGATCACATCCATCAGGTAGCGCCGACCAACCGATGTTGAATGCCGCGATAAAAGCGTCTTCACGCATCGCCGGTTGGTGCGTGAAATCCGCCGTCGGCTGATCCAGATCAAGCGGCACCACCTTGAACGTTGCCCCGGCATCTAGGCTCAATTGATTGACTGCGGCTCCGCCGGCATTGAAGTTAGCGACCATCTGCACCGTTACTTCGGGCGGAAATGCCGAGACCCCTTGCGCAGCAACGCCGTGGTTTCCTGCGAACACCAACACAGCCGGTGCACGCACGGCGGGCGGTGCGAGATCCTGCCAAGCCGCCAGCCACGCTGCGATGTCTTCCAGTCGACCCAAGGCGCCCGGCGGCTTGGTCAGCGTGCTTTCGCGGGCTTGAGTCGCCGCACGCGCCGTCTCACCGGGCCCCGGCAAGTCCTTGAGGATCGCGTACAACGCATTCAAATCATTGGGTGCTTCGATCATGGGCCGGATCATAAGTGGCATGAAGGCGTGCTGAAAGCTTATTTCCAGCGCTTGGCAACGGTGGCGGAATTCAGTGACAGACAAGCCCGTGCACGCTAGAAATCCGCCATGTCAGACATCGCACCCCGTTTCGCCCCGATTCGCGATTTCCGCGTCGCCGTGTCGTTCCTGACGCGAATCCCGGCCGGCTGGATCGAAAATATGCATGCAGGCGACCTGACCCGGGCCGCGTGGGCATTTCCCGTCGTGGGTGTTTTGGTCGGCGGGATCAGCGGTGGCGTACTCTATCTGGCGGCAGGTCAAAGCCTGCACCCGCTGCTCTGCGCGTTGATCGCGCTGGCGTTGCAGGCATTGATCACCGGCGCATTGCACGAAGACGGCTTAGCCGATGTGGCAGACGGCTTCGGCGCCCGCGACCGCAGCCGGATTTTCGAGATCATGCGAGACTCGCGAATCGGCAGTTACGGCGTACTCGCACTCGTCTTCAGCATCGCAATCAGAAGTGCCGCACTTGCCAGCATACCCGGACCAGGTATGGCGTGGGCCGCGATGTTGGCAGCAGCGGCGATGTCGCGCGGTGTGTTGCCTCTGGTGATGACGATGGTTGCGCCGGCGCGGCCCGACGGCCTGTCCCATAGCGCCGGTCGGCCTCCGATGCCAATCGCCTGCATCGCCCTTGGAATCGGCTTCATCACCTTATTTGTCTGTCTAACGGTGCAGGCCGCGTTCGCCGCAATCTTAATCGGCGCGCCGCTGATCGCCCTTGTTTTGTTATGGGCGCTGCGCAGACTGGGCGGCCAAACCGGCGACGTATTGGGCGCGCTTCAACAAATGACCGAAATCGCGGTGCTGATCGGCGCTGCAGGATGGAGCTTGAGTTATCCATGAGCACTGAAACAACCCGTTGGTGGCTGGTCCGCCATGCCCCTGTGGTCGGCGTCGAAGGCATCATTTACGGTGCCAACGATGTCGAATGTGACTTGTCGGACCTGACCTCGTTTCAGGCATTGGCACGGCGACTACCGGGCGACGCTGAATGGTATACGTCGCACCTCAGCCGCGCCAAATTGACGGCCAAAACGATCCGCGACGCCGGTCTCAAGACCCCGGATCCGATCATTGACGAACGCTTTGGCGAGCAGTCTTTTGGCGATTGGCAAGGCCGCACCTGGGATGAAATGCGCGGCGTCGATCCCGTCGTGTATGACAAGTTCTGGGATGACCCGGTGCGCAACCGCACTCCCAACGGGGAGAGTTTCGCTGACCAAATCCACCGTGTCGGCGAGGCCATCGAACATTACACGGAAAAGCATGCAGGCCGCGATATCGTCTGTGTGTCACACGGCGGCACCGTACGTGCCGCGGTCTCGCACGCGCTCAATCTTGACCCGGCCGCTGGCATGGCCCTGACCGTGCACACGCTCTCGGTGACGGTGATGGAACACGTGCCGGGTGGATTGTTGCGTGGCAAAGGGGCCGGCTGGCGGATATTGAACGTCAACCGTCCGGCCCGCGAAGACCACTGATGGCAGCGGCTACCCCCTTAGCACAAGCGACTTTGGTGCTGGGCGGCGCACGCTCGGGCAAAAGCCGCTATGCGGAAAGTCTGATTGAGGCTGAAGGCGGCGGTATCTATATCGCCACCGCACAGGCCTTCGACAGCGAAATGACGGACCGAATCGGCAAACACCGTGAACGCCGCGGCGAGGTATGGCGAACCATCGAAGCACCGACCGACCTATTGGGGGCCCTGACCTCGCCCGCCTGCAAAAGCCAACCGGTGTTGGTGGATTGCCTGACGCTCTGGGTGTCCAACTTGATGATGAATGACCACGATGTGGCCCGCGAAATTTCCATGCTATGCGCGGCAGTACCAAGCCTTGACGCCAGGGTGGTTTTCGTTTCCAACGAGGTCGGCTTAGGCATCGTGCCGGAGAACGCCATGGCACGGCAATTTCGCGATTACGCCGGGATCTTGCATCAAGAAATCGCGCGCGTCGCTAAACGGGTCGTATTCGTGACCGCCGGCCTGCCCATGATGATGAAGGACGAAGACTAACATGAAGATTCCAGCCACCGTCATTACCGGGTTTTTGGGCGCCGGAAAAACCACGTTGATCCGCCACATTTTAGCCAACGCCAATGGACGACGCATTGCGCTGATCATCAATGAATTCGGTGACATGGGCGTCGACCGGGACGTCGTCAACGGATGCGGCTTCGAAGGCTGCGACGAAGACGACGTGATTGAACTGGCCAACGGCTGCATCTGCTGCACCGTCGCAGACGACTTTCTGCCGACCATAGAAAAGCTGTTGAACCGTGCCGAGCCGCCCGAGCACATCATCATCGAAACCTCGGGCCTGGCGCTGCCGAAACCGTTGGTTAAAGCCTTTAACTGGCCGGAAATACGAGCAAAGGTCACGGTCGACGGCGTCGTCGCCGTGGTCGACGGCCCGGCAGTCGCCGCTGGGCGTTTCGCCGATGATCCCAACAAAGTGCAACAAGCCCGCGAAGCCGACGACAATATCGACCATCACTCGCCGCTTGAAGAAGTCTTCGAAGACCAACTGCTGTGTGCAGACCTCGTGCTGCTGAACAAAGCGGACTTGGTCGCCGACGCCGACAAGGCGAGCTTGAGCGCAACCATCCAGCGTGAAATCCGCCCGGGCGTAAAAGTCGTCGAGACAACCAACAGCAACATTGACCTAAACGTGTTGCTGGCCATGAGCGCAGCCGTCGAAGACGATCTGGACGCCCGCCCCTCGCATCATGATGGGGAAGACGACCATGACCATGACGACTTCGAAAGCTTTTCCGTCACCTTGGATGATGTGACGGATCCAGCCGCCCTCGAAGACCGCATCAAGGCGGCGACGGTGGCGCACGATATTTTGCGCGTGAAGGGGTTCGTCAATGTACCGGGCAAGCCGATGCGTCATGTGGTGCAAGCGGTCGGCCCGCGCGTGGATCGTTATTTTGACCGCGCATGGCAGGACGGCGAAGCGCGGCTCAGCCGACTTGTCGTAATCGGCGAGACCGGACTTGATCGCGCCGCCATTGTCCGCGCTTTGCAAGGCTGATGGCGCGATAAACTAGGACCTTTTTCTAATGCACCTCCTTGCCGCACAACCCGGCGCGGTTACCGATGGCGAAGAAGCCGTCGATCTCGGCCAAAGTGCCGGCGATATGGTGTATGTGTCGGCCGCCGATACCGAGCTTGCGCTGCTTGCCGACGCGCGTGATGCGTTGGCCGCCGAAGGGCGCACCTTGCCCTCGCTACGGCTCGCAAATTTAATGCAGCTTGGTCACAACATGTCGGTCGATTTGTATGTCGAGTCGGTGATCGCCGAGGCCAAGCTGGTGGTGGTCCGCATTTTGGGCGGCGCCGGCTATTGGCCCTATGGCATTGAGCAGATTGCCGAGACGTGCCGGCGCAGCGGTGCCATGCTCGCCGTGCTGCCGGGTGATGATCAACCAGATCCAGACCTGTCCGGCTATGCAACCTTACCGGCCGAAGCACAGCATCGGCTTTGGCAATACGGCGTACACGGCGGCCCGGTGAACAGCCGCAACCTGCTGCTATATATGAGTGCGCTCTTGGGCGGACTCGACGCCGATAGCGATTGGCGAGAACCCGCACCACTGGTCCGGGCCGGGCTATATTGGCCGGGCATCGACACACCGACGTTGGACGATGTCCGCGCGCACTGGAAACCGGACCAACCCACCGCCGCTTTGACATTCTATCGAGCGCTGGTGCAAGCCGGTAATCTGCACGCCGTCGACGGCATGATCGACGCACTGACCCAGGCCGGTCTCAACCCGCTGCCGATCTTTACACAAAGCCTCAAAGACCCGGTCTCTGCCGAAACCGTGGTTGAGTTGTTTGCCGACACGTCGCCCGCCGTAATCTTGAACGCGACCGGCTTTGCCGTGTCGGCGCCCGGCCGCGACCGCACGCCGACACCGTTTGACGGCGCCGATTGCCCTGTGTTGCAGATCGTCTTTTCGGGCGGCAACGTCGAAGGGTGGCGCGACGGCACCCGTGGCCTATCGGCCCGCGACATCGCCATGAACGTGGCGCTGCCGGAAGTCGATGGGCGGATATTTACCCGCGCAGTTTCGTTCAAAGACCGGGCACGACGCGACGACGCGACGCAAAGCGATATCGTCACCTACACTCCGGTTCCGGATCGGCTCGCCTTTACGGCCAAGCTGGCGGCGAACTGGGCTAGATTACGAAACACACCAGCATGTGATCGCCGCGTCGGCTTGATCCTCGCCAATTATCCAAACAAAGACGCCAGGCTCGGCAACGGTGTTGGCTTGGATACCCCCGCCGGCACGGTCAAAGTGTTGCAGGCGTTGGCAGAAGCCGGATACCGAATCGACAACATGCCTGCAGATGGTACCGAGGTCATTCGCCGGCTCAAAGCCGGGCCGACCAATGATTTTAAGGCGCTGGCCGGACGCGAAATTTCGGAGAGCCTGTCGCTTGCAGATTATCAAATCTGGTTCGGGAGCCTGCCGGAAACGGTTCAAAATGATGTCCGCGACCGTTGGGGCGCGCCCGAAGAAGACCCATTTTATCTGGCAGGTGAACTTGATTGTGGCCGTTTCGCGATCTCTGCCTATCGCATCGGCAACGTCGCCATCGGCTTGCAGCCGGCGCGTGGCTACAACATCGATCCGGTGCAAAGCTATCACGACCCGGCTCTGGTGCCGCCACACGGCTACTTGGCGTTCTATGCCTGGCTGCAAATTTCATTCGGTGCACATGCTGTCTGCCACATGGGCAAGCACGGCAACTTGGAATGGCTTCCGGGTAAAGCGCTGGCATTGTCCGAAGACTGTTTTCCGGAAGCCGCGCTCGGCGCGATGCCGAACATTTATCCGTTCATCGTCAACGATCCAGGCGAAGGTACACAGGCCAAACGCCGCGCCGCTGCGGTGATCATTGATCACTTAACACCGCCGCTGACTCGAGCTGAAAGCTATGGCCCGCTGAAAGACCTAGAACAACTGGTCGACGAATATTATGAGGCCGCCGGCGTCGACCCCCGCCGTATTCGCGTGCTCACCGAAGACATCCTATCGCTGTGCCGGGCCACCGGCCTGGATGAAGACATCGGCATCGGCGTCAATGAGAACAGCGACGATGCGCTGGCCAAATTGGACGGCTATCTGTGTGAATTGAAAGAATTGCAAATCCGCGACGGCTTGCATGTGTTCGGCGAAAGCCCCACCGGGCGCTTACTGGAAGACTTGCTTGTCGCCCTCGTCCGCGTCCCCAGAGGTGACGGCAAAGGCCGCGATGCCTCACTTCACCGCGCACTTTGTGCAGACATGGACCTCGATTTCGATCCGTTGGATTGCGACATGGCGATGGCGTGGGAAGGTCCGCGCCCGAATGCGCTGGCTGTGGTCGATGACGGCCCATGGCGCAGTTATGGCGACACGGTGGAGCGGCTTGAAATGTTGGCAAGCGCGTTGGTTTCAGGCGCGCAGCAACCCGACGACAGCTGGTCTGCCAGCAAAGCCGTGATGGCCTGGCTGACTGACACCTTGGCGGCAAATGTCGAAGCTTCGGGCCCGGCGGAACTCGCCGGCATCTTGACGGCTCTGGACGGCCGCTTCGTCGCCCCTGGCCCCTCAGGCGCGCCGACCCGGGGACGGCCTGACGTGCTGCCGACCGGACGCAATTTTTATTCCGTCGATACCCGCACCGTCCCGACGCCGGCGGCGTGGAAGCTTGGCTGGCATTCCGCCGGCTTGTTGGTGGAGCGTTACCGCCAAGACCATGGCGAATGGCCGAGCGCGATGGCGCTTTCGGCGTGGGGCACATCGAATATGCGCACCGGTGGTGACGACATCGCGCAAGCCCTGGCGCTGATGGGCGTGCCCCCGACGTGGGACAGCGCATCCAGGCGCGTGACCGGCTTTGAAGTGCTACCTCTGGATATCTTGGATCGACCCCGCGTCGACGTGACACTGCGGATTTCCGGTTTCTTCCGCGATGCCTTTCCGGCCCTGATCGATCTGGTCGACAGTGCGACCCGCGCTGTCGCAAAGCTTGACGAGCCCGCCGACATGAACCCGCTGGCCGCCAAAGTCGCTCGGGATGCCCAAGATATGATGGATGCCGGTATGAACGAGGCCGAAGCACACCAACGTGCCGGCTTTCGGGTCTTCGGCTCAAAACCTGGGGCGTACGGCGCTGGTCTGCAGGCCTTAATCGACGAAAAAGGCTGGGACAGCGACGCCGACTTGGCACAAGCCTATGTGACCTGGGGCGGCTATGCCTACGGGGCAGGTGCCGAAGGTGCCGCGGAACAAGACCTGTTCAAGTCGCGCTTGGGCGCAGTACAGGCCGTTGTTCAGAATCAAGATAACCGCGAACACGATCTGTTGGATTCTGATGACTATTACCAATTCGAAGGCGGGCTGACCGCGGCTGTCCGCGTGCAGTCCGGCGCCCAGCCCAGCGTTTATCACAATGACCATTCTCGCCCTGAACGCCCGGTCGTGCGCGCGCTGGATGACGAGATCGCGCGCATCGTCCGTGCCCGCGTCGTCAATCCGAAATGGATCGAAGGTGTGATGCGGCACGGTTACAAAGGTGCGTTCGAGATGGCGGCGACCGTCGATTACCTGTTCGCCTTTGCCGCCACCGCCAAATGCGTCAAAGATCATCACTTCGATATGGTCTATGAGGCGTACCTGGAAGACGACCACGTGCGCGACTTTTTAGAGCGCGAAAACCCGGACGCCCTGCACGACATCGCAGCCCGGCTTTTGGAAGCCCAAGACCGCGGTCTTTGGCAGCCACGACGCAACACAACGCGTGATATGCTGGAACAGTTGGGACGTTAATCGTGCGTCGCGTATACTAAGTCGATTACATGAATGGGGATGAGCATATGGCCAAAAAAGACGATATGACCGAGGAAGAACTGAACGCGCGCCACGCCGAGAAAATGGCGAAGAAAAAAGCGGCGCGGGACAAAATCCTCGCCACCAAGACCATCGAAAAGGGCTTGGTCATCGTGCATACCGGCAAAGGCAAAGGGAAATCCACTGCCGCCATGGGCTTGGCCGTGCGGGCGATCGGCAACGGCATGAAGGTCGGCATGGTTCAGTTCGTCAAAGGCAAATGGGAAACCGGCGAACGCAAAGTCTTGGAACACTTTCCTGACCTTTGCGTAATGAAGGCCATGGGCGAAGGCTTTTCGTGGGAAACCCAAGATCGTGCCCGCGATATCGACGCCGCGCGGCAAGCCTGGGAAGCAGCGAAAGAAATGATTAACGATCCATCGTTTAAGGTCGTTATCTTGGACGAGTTAAACATCGTGCTGCGCTATGAAAACCTGCCTTTGGACGAGGTTATCGAAACCTTGCAGGCGAAGCCGAACATGCTTCACGTCGTCGTCACCGGACGCAATGCGAAGGACGAATTAATTGAGATTGCCGATCTGGTCACCGAGATGACGCAGATCAAACATCCCTTCCGATCCGGCGTCAAAGCGCAGGTCGGCATCGAATTTTAAGGAGCGATACCATGACCATGCGACGCCGGTTTCTAAGTCTTTCGTTCGCGGCGCTTGCCCTTATCGGGCTTGGCGGATGCGCACAGATGGAATCTTCACCGGCCCTCAAAGGGGATCATTTGGTCGATAGCGCGGTCGCCACGGTCGAGCGCTTTAAAACCATCGAAGGCCTGCACAAGTTCGTGCAGTTCATCCCCGACGCCAAAGCCGTGATGATCTTTCCGAGCGTCATCAAAGCCGGCCTGTTCTTTGGCGGCGAAGCCGGGAACGGATTGCTGATGGCCAGAACCGCAGATGGTGGTTGGAGCGCGCCTGCGTTCTATACCATGGGTGCCGGCAGCTTCGGCTTGCAGATCGGTGCGCAGGACACCGAGATCATCTTGATCATTCGCAACCAAGGTGCGCTCGCTGCGGTGCTGAAAGACCAAGCCAAGATCGGTGCCGACGCCGGTGTCACCGCCGGCATTTACGGTGTTGGCGCCGAAGCATCGACAACCACCAACCTGGGCGTCGATGTGCTAGCATTCGCGAACTCAAAACTTGGCGGCTACATCGGTGCCAGCGTCGAAGGTGCGATCATCGCCCGGCGCCAAGATCTCAACGAAGCAATCTATGGCGTCGGTATGACGCCCGACAAGATTGTCTCCGACCCGTCCGCACAGATGGCGCGAGCAGAGCGGCTTAAGAACGTCCTTGGCAACTGACGCGCGCGCGCAGGCACGGCCCCCGGCCCTGATGTTTCAGGGCACCGGGTCCGACGTCGGTAAATCTTTGCTGGTGGCGGGTCTCTGTCGAGCGTTCGCCCGTCGCGGCCTTAAGGTGCGCCCGTTCAAGCCGCAAAACATGTCCAACAATGCCGCCGTGACAGCGGACGGGGGCGAGATCGGTCGCGCGCAAGCCCTGCAAGCGCGCGCCGCAGGCGTACCGCTCAGCGTACACATGAATCCAGTGCTCCTTAAGCCGCAGTCCGAGACCGGCGCGCAAGTCGTGGTCCAGGGCAAAGTCATCGGTGCTGCCAAGGCCCGCGAGTACTACGAATGGAAGCCCCGGCTTTTAGAAAAAGTGTTGGAGAGTTTCCGGATCAATGGCGACGGCGCCGATCTGATCTTGGTTGAAGGCGCGGGCAGCCCCGCCGAAGTCAACTTGCGCGCCGCCGACATCGCCAACATGGGCTTTGCCGAAGCCGCCGACGTGCCGGTCGTGCTGATCGGCGACATCGACCGGGGCGGTGTGATCGCGCAGATCGTCGGCACGCATGCGGTAATCTCGGACGCGGACCGGGCGCATTTGGTCGGCTTCATCGTCAACAAATTCCGGGGCGACCCGAGCCTGTTTGCCGACGGCATGAAGATCATCGAAGACACCACCGGCTTAGTGGGCCTTGGTCTGGTGGCGTATTTCGAAGACGCGCACAGGCTACCCAAAGAAGACGCGATGGCGCTGGATAATCGGGACGCCCCCACGAACCAAGGTGAGATCATCATCGCCGTGCCGCGCCTGCCGCGAATCGCCAATTTCGACGATTTGGACCCGCTGATGGCCGAACCCGATGTACGGGTCGAAATCATCGAACATGGCGCACCAATTCCGGCGAACGCAGATGTCGTGCTGCTGCCGGGCTCCAAGGCGACGTTGGCCGACTTAGCGCAATTCAAAGCGTTCGGTTGGGACATCGATATCAAAGCGCACCATCGACGGGGCGGCCTCGTCGTCGGGCTGTGCGGCGGCTATCAAATGCTGGGCACCCGCGTCGCCGACCCGGACGGAATCGAGGGTGCGCCGGCGGACGTCGACGGGCTCGGCCTTTTGGACGTGGAAACCGTAATCGGGGGTGACAAATCGCTGATCGAAGTGCGTGCCACGGAAACCATCACGGGTACATCCGTGGTCGGCTATGAAATGCACATGGGCCGCACGACGGGCCCGGACACGGCAAGGCCCTGGCTGAAAAAATCAGATGACCTCAGTGACGGCGCGGTCTCTGCCGACGGGCGTGTCATGGCGGGTTACATGCACGGCATATTCGCCTCTGACAATTTCAGACGCGCATTCTTAGATCGCCTCAAATCCGGGCGCAGCGGCGACATCGATTACGAACGCAGAATTGACACCGCCTTGGATGGCCTCGCCGAGCATATGGAAAAACACATTGATCTGGATGCACTGTTAAAGCTTGCCCGCTGACGTCAGAGCTGCAAGCGAACCGCTGCAATCGCGCCCACCGTGCCGGCCGTGATCAGGCACGCGACTCCGTAGACATAAAGTGCCCGGCGGATATCGCGGTCATTCACCCGAGCGCGCCCGTCACCCATCCAATGATCGTCGACGACACCGCCCAGATACGTGCGTGGCCCTGCCAACGCCAAGCCGAGTGCGCCGGCCATTGCGGCTTCGGGCCAACCGGCATTGAACGAGCGATGCTTGCCGGCATCACGTATCGCAGTGCGGAGTGCCGCTTTTGGATTCGTGCTTGGGACGAACAGCGCCGCCAACGCGATGAACACCGCAGATAATCTAGCCGGGATCGCGTTCAATGCATCATCTAAGCGCGCGGCCGTGAAGCCAAACGCCCGATGCCTTGGTGTCTTGTGACCGATCATGCTGTCCATGGTGTTGACGGTTTTATAGACCAAGATGCCCGGCGCGCCCATAAGCACATACCAAAATACAGGCGCCACCACGGCGTCGGAAAAATTCTCGGCCAAGCTTTCAATCGCGGCGCGACCAACGGCGGGTGCATCCAAGCTTTTCGGGTCACGCCCGACGATATGCCGGACGGCGTCGCGCCCGCCTTCAAGGCCACCGGTCTCGAGCCCTGCGGCCACGCGCGCCACCGCGTCATAAAGCCCGCGCCCGGCCAACAGGGTCACCAGCAGCGCCAATTCGACAATCCAGCCATAACTGACATTCAGCGTCAGCCAAATCACACCGATGCCGAGCGCTGCCGCCAAGCTGACCATGATCAAAACCACAATCGCACCACGAATGGCACGGTCCATTTCCGGGCGTTTGTCGCGATTAAGTTTATCGTCGAAAAAACCGATCAGCGCACCGATGATGGCGATGGGGTGTTTGACCCTGCGAAAGATAAACGCCGCTTCGCCGACATAGCCTTCGATGGCCAACGCCAGCAACAGCAGGATCAGCGGATCAAAGCGCGCTTCGGCGCCGGCCAGACCAAGGGTTACCATGATCCGAGTTGACGACATGGACCCCGCGCCGTCAACGACATCACCGAAAAAATGCTCGGAAACAGTTGATATTGCGGCACATTTAGCCGAACCTTGCGTATCGGGGAAGACTTGGGTGTCGGGAAAGATCGGCCCGAGCAGATTTGAGGGATCATCGCGTGGAAACAAGCGTCGCCGATTTGCCGCAATGGGTCAGTATTGCCGCCGCCGCAGGCATTGCGGCTTTAGTCGGCGGCCTGATCGGCGTCCTGTTTGCACGCAACCGAGGCACCAGCACGGCGGAAGTGGCCGTTGACCCACAATTGGACGCGCCCGCAAATGCGCAGCTCAGCCGCGAAAACCCGGCGTTTCGCCAACTCCAAGAAGTGCTGCGTGCCAAAGGGATTGGCGCCAAGGAACAAGACACACGGCTCCGTGATTTCGCCAGCGAATTCGCCATCATTCACCGCAAGCTGCGCGACCTTCGGCCCATCGGCGAAGCGCGTACCGACGTCGCCGTTCGCGCCCTGGCCGCCCTTGAGGCCGGTGAGTTTGAAGACGCAATTAAGCTGACAGAAGGCCTGGGCAAGGATGAAGGCAGCGAAGGTCATGCGCTGCGGGAGCGCTCTGCCAAATTATTGGCGGCGTCTGCCGCAGCCCGGGTCATCGCAGCCGATCTGTATATGGTGCTGATTGCACCGGAAAACGCCCGCGTCCTCTATGAGCAGGCCATAGAAGAACTCCCTGCCACCGCCGATGAGCGCCGTGCCGAAGTGCTAAACAAGCTGGGAACCGCCTGTTATCAGTGTGGTGATCATGACGCCGCGGTCCGCGCCTTCACACGTGGCCTCAGGTTGCTCGAAAAAACCATCGGCACCGACCATCCGGATGTCGCAACCTCGCTCAACAATTTGGCGCTGATTCATTATTCGAAAGGCCGATATGATCAGGCAGAGCCGCTATATCGGCGCGCGCTGATGATTGATGAACGTGTGCTTGGCTACGATCATCCAGGCGTCGCCACCGACCTCAATAATTTGGCGCTGTTGCACAAAAAACAAGGTAACTTGGATGCGGCAGAGCCGCTATTGAAGCGTGCGTTGTCGATTAAGGAACGAACCTTCGATCCGGGCCACCCCTCGCTGGTCACCGGCTTGAAAAATTACGCGTCGGTGTTGCGCTCACTTGGCCGCACCGAAGAAGCCAAGGAATTTGAAGACCGCGCCGCGTCCTTGCCGCCCAGCCGCACCGAGAGTGCTGCCTAAATTTTCCGCAATCCAGCCTTTCGGGGCCGCGTCAAAACTGGCATAGTCCGGCAAAATTTGGGCCGGAGGCAATGACCAGCCCGCAATGCTCGGAGGCGATGACCAAGCGATGACCCAAAGCCCAGCCATTCTACTATGTGGTTCGGACGGCACTGATGCTGTCCAGGTTGCTGCGCTGAATGCGTTAGCGTCCGAGCTTTCAAGCCATCCGGCCACCGGCACCGTTTTCGCCGCCAGCATCGGTGGCACCCCCGCCATCGCCGATGGTCTTGCGACCCTGGCCGCCGATGGCGCCAAGCGGATCATCTGCCTGCCGGTGACACCGTTTTTGGCGGACGCCATGAAGACCGCACTCCCGGTCGAAATCAGAACTTTTACCGACAAGCATCCGGATATAAACGTCATTTTGGGCCGCGATCCCGGCATCGACCCACGCATGTTGCGGGCCGCCGAAGCACGCTTGAAAGCCGCACTGCCGACCCTCGAGAAAGACGCCATCAACGCCGTCTTGATGGTCGTCGGCCCCGGCGCCTTTGAGCCCGAAGCCAACGCCGGGATTGCCAAAATGACACGCATGATTTGGGAAGGCGTGGGATTTGCCTGGGCCGAAGTCAGCTACGCCGACACTGCGTTTCCGAGTGTCGCCAAAGGGCTGGAGACGGCAACACGGCTGGGATATCGACATATTGTCATTCTGCCCTACCTATTGTCCGCAGGCGCCCAATTGGAAAAAATCAATACAGCCGTTTCATCGGCCCGCTCGCAGCATCCAAACCTACAATTTACCCAAGCAGCCCCGTTAGGTGCGCACCCGGAAGTGATTGCGGTACTGATCGAACGGATCGCCGAAGCACTTGAAGGCGGCAACGCCAATGCCATGAACTGCCAGCTTTGCACCTACCGTGAACAGGTGCTCGGTCAGGAATCGCCGACCCATGAGCATAGTCATGACCACGATCACCATGGGCATGCGCACGATCACTCCCATGACTGAGTATCTTCGAGACCCGGCAGCGATCTATGCGCAGTCCTTTGCAACGGTGCGCGCCGAGGCTGATCTCGCACGCTTTTCAGAAGACCTGGCAAGCGTCGTCGTCCGGTTGATCCATGCGTGCGGTATGCCGGAAATTGCCGCCGACATTGCGTACACCAAAAACGCCGTCTCGCGGGCACGCCAAGCCTTGAACGAAGGTGCACCGATTTTTGTCGACGCCACCATGGTCGGCGCCGGCATCATCCGCAACAAACTGGCGGGTAACGAGGTCATCTGCACCTTGAATGACCCCGGCGTCGCCGACGACGCCAAGACCGAAGGGACAACGCGCTCTGCCGCCGCGATCTCACGTTGGACGCCTCGACTGGCGGGCGCCGTCGTCGCCATCGGCAATGCACCGACGGCGCTATTCCGGCTGTTGGACCTGATTGCCGACGGTGCCCCTAAACCGGCTGTCGTCTTGGGCTTTCCGGTCGGCTTTGTCGGCGCGGCAGAGTCCAAAGAATTGTTGGCGGCCGACCAACACGGGCTCGATTTCATCACCCTCAAAGGGCGCATCGGCGGCAGCGCCATTGCGGCGGCGGCGGTCAATGCCTTGGCCCCGACCCAAATCGTAGGCCAGCCATGAGCCTGACCGTGATCGGCATCGGCGATGATGGCATGGATGGCCTCTCCGCGCGCGCGCGCGCCCGCTTGGCCGACGCCGCGTTGATCGTCGGCAGCCCCCGGCATCTGTCTATGCTGCCTACGCACGATAGCCGTGAGCGCATCGCCTGGAGCAAAGACCTGAGCGCCGACATCGAAGCGCTTGCACCCCGCACCCAGTCTGAGCACGTCGTCGTTTTAGCATCGGGCGACCCGTTGATGTACGGGATCGGCAGTCGATTGTTATCCCACTTCGGCGCCGAAAACGTTTTAGTGCTGCCGGGTTCGAGCGCATTTTCACTGGCCGCCGCGCGCATGGGATGGCCGCTCAGCGACCCGATGCTGTCATGTGTCAGCATCCACGGACTATCACTGCAAAATTTAGCCCTCCACATTCAGCCGAACGTTAAACTGCTTATCTTGAGCCGTGACAAAGAGTCGCCAACACAGATTGCAAAGATGCTTTGCACGATGGACTACAGCGACAGCCCCATGAGCATTCTTGAATGCATGAATGGTGATCGTGAAAAACGTACAGATGCTGTCGCCAAAGATGACATAGGCGACGATTTTCAAAACCTGAACACGGTCGCCGTGCAGTGTGTAGCCAACGCAGACCTTCAACCGCTCAGCCGCAGTCCGGGCCTACCCGACGACGCCTTTGAGCACGACGGCACCATCACCAAGCGCGAAGTCCGCGCGATCACCCTGGCTGCACTGGCGCCGCTTCCGGGCGACGTACTTTGGGATATCGGCGCCGGCAACGGCACCATCGCTATTGAGTGGCTGCGCGTTGAGCCTCGCGCCCACGCGCTGGCATTCGAAAAAGACTCCGTGCGCGCCGACCGGATTTGCGCCAATGCCGCAGCGCTCGGCGTTCCTGCGTTGCAGGTCGTCGCCAAGCATTTTCCACCCGCCCCCAATGGCATTGAGCCCAAGCCTGACGCGATTTTCATCGGCGGCGGTTTGGCCTCAGACGATGACTTAATTGCGACATGCCTGAAAACATTGAAGCCCGGCGGGCGTGTTGTCGCCAACGCGGTGACATTGGAGGCACAGGCACGATTGATGACGGCACATGCCGTGCACGGCGGTGAGTTGGTGCGCATTGCCATCGCCCGGGCCGACGCCGTCGGCACTTTGCAGGCGATGAAGTCATCTATTGATGTTTTGCAATGGCGAGTAACGGTCTGATGGAAACGCGCGGAAAACTTTTTGGCTTAGGCGTTGGCCCAGGCGATCCGGAACTGCTGACACTCAAAGCCGTGCGCCTGATCGAAGAGTCTCCCGTGCTTGCCTATCCGGCCCCCGCCGACGGCACGGTCAGTATGGCACGCGCCATCGCCGCCCCACACATCCCGGATGGCAAAATCGAAATCATCATTGAAACGCCGATGATTCCGGGAAATTTTCCGGCAGACGACGTCTATGACCGCTACGCCGCCGAGATCGCCGAGCATCTGAGCGCCGGGCGAGATGTCGCGGTCTTGTGCGAGGGGGATCCGTTTTTATACGGCTCGTTTATGTATCTTTTTGCGCGATTGTCCGGCGCGTTTGAAACCGACGTCGTGCCGGGGGTGTCTTCCATCGTCGCCTGTGCAGCGCGCGCCGGTCAGCCGTTAGTGTCACGCAACCAAGTGATGTCGATTTTACCGGCCCCCTTGGGCGAAGATGAACTCCGCCAGCGCATCCAAGCGGCAGACGCAGTCGCGATCATGAAGGTCGGACGACACCTAGCCAAAGTGCGCCGCGTACTCGAAGACATAGGACGCCTTGCCGGCGCTGTGTATGTCGAGCGCGCAACATTGGCGGATGAGCGCATCATGCCCCTGGCTGATGTAGGCGACACAACAGCACCTTATTTCTCTATGATATTGGTACGCACACCGGAGGCCGTCGACGCATGAGCATGCCAATCACACGCCCCGCATTGATTGCCCTTACCAAAGACGGCGAGGCATTGGCGCGCCGCATCGCGTCTGCGTTGCCGAACGCCGAAGTGCATGGTCTGCAGTCTCGCACCACTGCACCGGACGTGCCGTTCACCGAAACCATGGCGCACATCAAAACTTTGTTCCAAGACGGTCGCGCCGTCATCGGCATTTGCGCCGCCGGCATTCTCGTCAGGGCTGTCGCCGACGCGCTCAACGACAAACGTACGGAGCCGCCGGTGATTGCGGTCGCCGAGGACGGATCACAGGTGGTGCCGATCTTAGGCGGTCATCGGGGCGGCAACCGATTGGCGCGACAGATCGCCGGCATGTTGGGCGTCACACCTGCAATCACCACGGCAGGCGATATCGGCATAGGTTTTGCGCTCGATGATCCGCCCGAAGGTTGGACAGTCAAAGATACGACACCGGCAAAGGCGTTAAGTGCGGCCCTGTTGGCCGGACAAAAGGTACGGGTCGCGTGTGATGCACATCTGACGTCACCCGATTGGCTCGACATCAATGCTGATGATGCGGCGGCGTTGACGATCCAGATCACAGACCAAGCGTCATCCGATCCTCACGCGCTGGTGTTACATCCGCAAGTGTTGGCCATCGGCGTCGGTTGTGAGCGTGGGTGCGCGGCAGAAGAACTCACAACCCTGGTCCGCGACACCTTAGCCACCGCAAACCTTGCGCCGGGGGCCGTTGCCTGCATCGTCTCGCTTGATCTGAAGTCGGACGAGCCCGCCGTGCATACACTGGCCGATGCGTATCATGTGCCGGCGCGGTTTTTTGACGCGGCCACCTTGGAAGCAGAATCGCCCCGCCTAGCCACGCCCTCCGATGTGGTGTTCGCCGAAGTTGGCTGTCACGGCGTTGCCGAAGGCGCCGCCTTAGCCGCCGCAGGCACGGACGGCGCGCTCATCGTCAGCAAACAAAAATCCAAACGCGCAACATGTGCCATCGCGCGTGCGCCTGCCCCCATTCAGCCCACGCAAACAGGTAAACGTCGCGGTCGCCTGTCCATCGTCGGCATCGGCCCCGGTCAAGCGAGTTGGCGCACACCCGAGGTCACCGCGTGGCTTGCAGGTGTCAGCGATGTCGTCGGCTATGGCCTGTATCTGGATCTTTTAGGAGATCTGATCGCCGGCAAAAATCGCCATATGTCTGAGCTGTCGGAAGAAGAATCCCGCGTGCGCCGGTCTTTAGAACTCGCCGCCGAAGGCCGTGACGTGGCGCTCGTCAGCTCAGGCGACGCGGGGATTTACGCAATGGCCGCCCTCGCCTTCGAAGTCTTAGACCGGGACGACGTCAGCGCGTTGAACCGTGTCGAAATCCGGGTCAGCCCCGGTATTTCGGCGGTGCAGGCAGCGGCCGCCCGCATCGGTGCACCATTAGGCCATGATTTTGCCCTTATTTCGTTGTCTGATCTGCTGACGCCTTGGGAAGTCATTGAACGCCGGATCCAAGCCGTGGCCATAGGCGACTTTACGGTGGCGTTTTATAACCCGGTCTCGAAACGTCGCCGCACCCAGCTTGTTCGGGCGCGCGAAATTTTGCTGCAATCTCGCGCGCCCGAAACACCAGTTGTGCTGGCCCGCAACTTAGGGCGTGATGAAGAAGACGTTCACGTGATCACGCTCGCAGAACTTGAAGTTGATATGGTGGATATGTTGACGCTGGTTCTGGTCGGCTCGTCCGCCACCCGACACATTCAACGCGGCATGACCGAATGGGTTTACACACCCCGCGGCTATGCTGCCAAAGTCGATGCGCCCATAAAGTCATAACGCATAAATGAAGGATAATTCCAATGCGCCCCGTAATCTTAGCCATGACAATCATGCTTGCCGGAACGTCGGCGTTCGCTCAGTCGACGCCGCCGGTCCAAAGTGGCACCGGCACAGTATTGGGTGACATTGCAGACATCGTTTTCAAAGAAGCCGAACGCCGCGCCATTGAGGACTATTACGACAAGGTACCGGGCGCAAAACGTACCGACGAAGATAACGACAGAGACAGAGACAGAGACGACGACAAGTCAGAAAAGAAACACAAGGACAAAGACAAAGACAAAAAAAATAAAAAGGCTAAAGGCGAAGGGCGTGGCCATGGCCTGCCGCCGGGCTTAGCCAAGCGCGATCAACTGCCGCCGGGCCTCGCCAAGCGCGGCAACCAATTGCCACGCGGCCTGATGAAAAGCGACTTGCCGCCGGAACTTGAAAGCAAGCTGCCGCCGTTGCCCGATAACGTTGAACGCGTCGCCATCGACGCCGATATTCTGCTGATCGAAAAAGGCACGGGTGTGATTTTAGATGTTATCGAAGGTGTATTGAGAAACCAATGACGGTGCATTTTATCGGTGCAGGCCCAGGGGCCCCGGACCTTATAACGGTCCGGGGCCTAAAGCTCATTCAAGCAGCGCCTGTGGTGTTGTACGCAGGCTCGTTGGTGCCCGAAGCGGTGATCGCCGAAGCGCCAACGGATGCCCGTGTGCTGGACACCGCGCCGATGCATCTGGACGAAATCATCGACGAGATGAAGCGTGCCGATGACGCCGGGCTCGACGTGGCACGGGTTCATTCGGGTGATCCATCCTTGTATGGCGCGGTCGCCGAGCAGATGCGTAAGCTTGATGCGCTCGACATCGACTATGACGTGACGCCGGGCGTTTCCGCGTATGCAGCGACGTCCGCTGCGCTGAAGCGCGAGCTTACGCTACCCGACGTCGCACAGACCGTGATCTTGACACGGACCGCCGTACGTTCATCCTCCATGCCGCCCGGCGAAGATTTGGAAACCTTGGGCGCAACCGGGGCGACCTTGGCGATCCACCTTTCTGTCAATAATCTGGCACACGTGCAGCGCACGTTGATCCCACATTACGGCGAAGACTGCCCGGTGGTCGTCGCCTATCGCGTGACGTGGCCGGATGAGTTGTTCATCAAGGGTACCCTCGCCGATATTCGTCAAAAAGTGAAAGCTGCCGGCATCACGCGCACCGCCCTGATCATGGTCGGTCGCGTGCTGAGTTCTGAGACGTTCGATGATTCCCGTCTATATGCCGCCGATCATCATCACGTTTTACGCCCGCGCGCCAAGGCGTAACACCCGCGATGCGAATGCACCCGTAACAATCTGATTGTTGTCGGCCTAATCGACCCGCGTTAGCCTTGCGAAAATCGAGGTGTAACTATGCGCGAGAACGCGGACACATTTATCCGGACCTTAGACCAACGCACGGTCGACATCGTCGATGCCTGCACGGCGTGTGGCAAATGCGCCGATGTCTGCCCAACCCCGGGCTTGATCGGTATCACCGATCAAAGCTCGGAAAGCCTAACCCAGGGCGTTATCGATATCCTCGCTGGACGCATAAACGACGGCGAGAGTGCACGTTGGGCGCAAGCATGCTGCGGCACCGGGCATTGCCTAGACGTTTGTCCCGAAGGCATTAATCCGCGCTTCATGCTGACCATGGGCCGGCGCGCTTTGAACACAACAAACCCGACGGCAAAACAAAACGGGCGCGACGACTTTAAGACGATGTCGCATGGTGTACGGATGCTGTCCCGCCTGCAATTACCGCCGGAGCTATTGGCGCGGATCAACCCGCCATCAAATCGCGACACACCGAAGTCGCCGCCGGACGTGGTCTTTTACACCGGCTGCAATCTTTTGAAGACCCCGCACATCGGCCTGCTGTGCCTGGACGTTTTGGATAAATTAGGCGTCCGCTATGAAGTTTACGGCGGACCCGGTAATTGCTGCGGCATCCTGCAGTTTCGTCCGGGCGACACGGAGAATGCCGGGCGCCAGATCATGACCACCATGGAACGATTTGATCAGAGTGGTGCCGACGAAGTGTTGGCATGGTGCCCAACCTGTAACATTCAGTTCAACGAAGTCGCCATGCCTGGCCTAACGGGCGACGCTGCGCCCAGCTTCGATATGAACATGTTCCCGGTCTATTTAGCACGCCAACTCGACGCATTGCGTCCGTTGATGCAGACTCCCGTACCGAAAAAGGTCGCGCTGATGGAATTCCCCGGCGCGCGCGGCGTGACCGAAGCCGTCACGTCCCTGCTTCAAAGCATCCCCGAGTTGGAACTCGTCGATCTCGGGCTTGAGCGGGCAGGCTATCAGTTTTCGTCGTTGAGCACGCTGCCCGGTTACGCACAGAAAACCCTCACCGATTTATTTAACGCGGCAGAGAATGCCGGCGTCGATATGCTGTGCAGCGTGTTTCATGCCGACCATCGGGAATTGGTCTCTCACGATGCTGCATGGCCGTACGAGATCGTCAATTATATGGATGTCATCGGTGCGGGCATGGGCTTGCATCGTGAGGATATTTTTAAACGCTTAAAACTAATGCAAGACGTCGACGCGGTGATTGCGGCGCAAGCTGCAACCCTCGAAGACCATAGTTTATCGTTAGAACAAGCGCGGGATGCCGTGCTCGCCTATATGCTGAACGAGCAAACCCTACCAATCGAACGATCTCAGCACCCGGCCTAATACACTCTTATTCAAGCGCCAACGTGCGTTTTACGGCGGCCAACGCGCCTGCAACATCTTCGACTCGATCACCTTTGGGCAGCGGTGGACGGTCGATCATAATAACCTCGATACCCAACTGACGCGCCGCTTCAATTTTTGCATAGGTCGCAATTCCGCCGGCATTCTTGGTGACCATCAAGTCGATCCCCATCATTTGCAGCAACGCAACCTCGTCATCTTTCTTGTACGGCGGCGTGCCGATGATGATCTCAGCATCTTGCAGCACAATCGGTTTGCTGGGCTTTTCAATCAAACGCACAAACAATTTCGTCGTCACGATGGGGATAAACGCGTCCAAATCGTTGATACCGGTGGTGATCAAGCACGCATCAGACCGCCTGGAAATTTGCGCAGCGGCTTCGTCCATATTGGCGACATGTATCCATCGATCACCGGGTTTCTGGACCCAAGCCGGACGTACGAGCATAAGTTGCGGTGTGCCGGTGGCCGCCGCGGCCTCAGCCGCGTGCTTAGAAATCTGTGCGGCAAACGGATGCGTTGCGTCCACCAGCATGTCGATGCCGTTGTCGCGCATATACGCCGCCATACCGTCCGCGCCGCCGAACCGGCCCTCGCGCACCTCGCCTTTGGGCAGCGTCGGCGAAGATGTGCGCCCAGCCAGCGACGTGATCACACGCAGGTCATCTCCATGAACCTCGACCAGTTGATCGGCCAGCGCACGGGCCTCGGTCGTCCCACCCAAGATCATCACCGTCCGCTTAGGCATTGTCTGTGCGCCCGACCTCGATGCCGGTGCGGTCATAAACCCGGACCGCGATCTCAACGTCCCCTGGCACCGCCGCCATCGCCGTTTCCCGCGCCCCTCGGGCAATTGCATCGGCGAGCGAGACACCGGCATCTGCGCATATCTGCCATGCCTGCATGGCTGTATTAGCGGCAGCGATCTGTTGGCCTATTTCCTGATTTGCGCCGACACCCCGCGCTAAAGCCGCGAGGGCAATCATATCGACGCTAGAGCGTTTTGAATGCAGGTCCAAATGCCCTTGCGCCAGCTTGCTTAGCTTCGCAACGCCCCCAACCAAGGTGAGCTTTTCGACGGGCGCACGACGCAAGTATTTCAACAAACCGCCGGCAAAATCGCCCATGTCGATGAACGCTTGTTCAGGCAAGTCCGGAAACGCTTTCATGGCGGCCGCTTCCGACGTTGAGCCCGTCGCGGCAATAATGTGAGCAATATTTTGATTCTTGGCGACATCGACGCCACGATGAATGGAATTGATCCAAGATGCGCACGAATATGGGATCACCACGCCGGTCGTCCCCAGCACGCTAAGCCCACCTTTAATGCCGAGCCTCGGGTTCATGGTCTTAAGTGCAATCTCCTCGCCGCCGGGAATAGATATCGTCACATAGGCGTCGGGTGCGCCATCCAGCTCTTCGGCGACCGCCGTCAGCGCATCGGTGATGATTCCGCGCGGCCCCGGATTGATCGCAGGCTCACCTACCGCCACCGGCAAGCCCGGCAGCGTCACCATGCCGACGCCCGGGCCTGCCTTGAAGATAATCCCGTCCCCAGGTGCACGCGGGGTCAGCGTCACGATCACTTCGGCACCGTGCGTCACGTCAGGGTCATCGCCGGCATCTTTAATAATGCCGATTCGCCAGCCGTCGGCTGTTTTCTCAGCAGTCGCCACATCAAACGTCGGGGTTTCGCCTTTCGGCAATCGGATGGTGACGCGATCAGGTGCCGCATCGGTTAAGGTCGCGCGCAGCGCCGCTGCTGCTGCCGCCGCCGCACACGCACCGGTCGTCCAACCGCGCCGGAGCGGGCCGCCCGGCTTGCGCGCTAGCCCACCCTTAGCGGATTTAAGTGATTTTTCTGCGTCAGATGCCAGTACCATAGATTGGAGTGTATGGTGCCATGACGTCATCGCCAATGCTGATCATCTTTGTGGGCCTTGATGATATGGCGCGTCCACGTATGATTGTTCTGCTTTACAACTGGCCGATGAGAACATGATGGCTGATGCCAAAAATACCGACGATACAGAGAAAAAATCCGGGACTCCCAAAGATTCCCCGGACTTGAAGGCCGACTCACGCGCGACAGCGCCTGAAAAAAAGCGTCGCTCCGGCATAAGTCTGTTGGCGTTTTTGATCGGTATCGCGGTGCTGGCCTTTATCATTGCCCTGGCAGGCTTCGAATATTTCAGCAAATCTAGCAACAGCGAGAAACCGCTGGTGAGCACGCCTTCTGTCGGCGGACCCTTTGAATTGGTTAATCAGCAGGGCGAGACGATTACCGACAAAGACTTCCTGGGCGGTTATATGATGGTGTTTTTCGGTTACACCTATTGTCCGGACGTCTGCCCAACCGCACTCAGCGACATGGCAGCGGCGCTCGATATGCTGCCGCCTGAGAAAGCCAAACAGGTGACGCCGGTTTTTATTTCCGTCGACCCGAATCGCGACACGCCTGAACATCTGGCCGAATACGTCAGTTTCTTTCATCCGCGCACCGTCGGCCTGACCGGCACAGAAGAGCAGATCAAGGCGGTGGCCCGCGAATACAGAGTATATTTCCGCACCAACGATCCGACTGGCGACGATCCTCAGGATTATCTGGTCGACCACACCTCAATCATTTATCTGATCGGACCTAAAGGTAATTTGGTGACCCATTTCTCCCATGGCACCACGGCCGAGGCGATGGCCGAGAGGATCGGACAACTTCTGTGACCGACAGGCGGCTGACCGGTGTCCCTGGCAGCGGATTGATCATAGCGGCGCCCGCATCGGGCAGCGGGAAAACGCTGATCACTTTGGGCCTTTTGCGGCATTTACGGGACAGCGGCGTCGACGTCATTTCCGCCAAGGCCGGCCCTGATTATATCGATCCAGCCTTTCATGCCGCAGCCACAGGGCGCGCGTGTCACAACCTTGATTCCTGGGCGATGCGCGACGTTACGCTCGCCGAAATCGCCGGCGGCTTGGCGGCCAGTGCAGACGACATCATCTGCGAAGGCGTGATGGGCCTGTTTGATGGCGCGACCCTGAGCGACGATCGCTTCGATGGTTCAACAGCTGCGCTTGCGCAAATCACCGGCTGGCCGGTGGTCTTGGTCGTCGATGCCAGCAAACAAGCCGCAAGCGCCGCCGTACTGGCCAAAGGCTTCGCCCGCCATCGCCCCGCCGTCGATGTCGCAGGCGTCATCTTTAATAAAGTCGGCAGCGAGCGCCACGCAAAACTCTTGTCGGATGCGCTGAAGAAAATCGCCCCCGACCTCGAAGTCTTCGGCGCCTTGCCCCGCAACGAAGACTTACAACTGCCGTCCCGCCACTTAGGGTTGGTGCAAGCAGCTGAGCACAAAGACCTTGAGCCGTTCTTGGAAAAAGCAGCAGCCTGGATCGGCAAGCATCTTGATATCGCAGCACTTCGGCGCGCCATGCGGCCTTGGCCGGTGCGCCCAAAAAGCGATGCGCCGCTTTTGTTGCCACCCCTGGGTCAACGCATCGCCGTGGCCCGCGACGACGCGTTCGCGTTTTCATACCCCGCCGTCTTGGACGGTTGGCGGGGAGCGGGGGCCGATATCAAATTCTTTTCACCCTTGGCCAATGAAACACCCGACATCAACGCCGATGCCATTTATCTGCCGGGTGGCTATCCCGAGCTTCACGCAGGGCGCATTGCCGCCAACTGGGCATTTTTAGACGGTCTTCAACAAGCCGCAGATGACTCTAAAGCAATCTATGGCGAATGCGGTGGCTATATGGTTTTGGGGCACGGGCTCACCGATGCCGATGGGCGGCGTCATCCGATGGCCGGCCTCTTGCCGTTGGAAACGTCGTTTGCGAAGCGCCGCATGCACATCGGCTATCGGCGCGCGACCTTAGCTAAGGCCGGCCCGCTAGGCGGCGCCAGGACGCGGTTTCGCGGGCATGAATTTCATTTCGCCACGATCATCGAAGAAGGCCCCGGTTTGCCACTGTTTCGCTGCGAAGACACATCGGGTAATGAACTTGGCGAGACCGGGCTCGCAGACCGCCGCGTCGTCGGCTCGTTCATTCACTTGATTGATCTTGAGAAAGATCCGCTCTGACGGGCAAATTCCGGGTTGCTCTCGCCGACAGCTGGGCGTAGCAAAGTGGCCTCACATAAGGAGCTTTCATGTTCGGTCGCAATAAGACCAAAAAGAACAAAGATGCGGTGCCGTTTTGGAAACAAAAAGCGCTGCACGAAATGTCGGGCCCTGAGTGGGAATCGCTCTGTGACGGCTGTGGGAAATGCTGTCTCAATAAACTTGAGCACGAGGACACCGGCGAGATTTTATACACCGACGTCGCCTGCCGCTTGCTTGATCTTGAGACCTGCCGCTGCACCAGTTATCAAGACCGCCAGCGTTTCGTCCCGGATTGCCGCCGGCTGACACCGCAGAATGTCGGGACCATTCCTTGGTTGCCGACGACATGCGCGTACCGACTGCTGGCCGAGGGCGAGGACCTGAAGTGGTGGCACCCGTTGATTTCCGGCACCACCAACACCGTGCAGGAAGCCGGGATTTCCGTATTCGGTCGCATCGTTTCCGAACGCGATACGATGGACCTTGAGGATCATGTGGTAAGCTGGCCAAAATAACGCCAACATTTGTGGCTAAATATTTTTTATGAAGGGAGTACCCATGTCACATTCACCCTATAAAGGCGTGTTTGCCGCCGTCTTGACGCCGATGAAGGCCGATCTTTCGGCGGACTTGGACTTGTTGGCGGCACATTGCAAATGGCTGCTGTCGAACGGCTGTGACGGGCTCGGGGTGTTGGGCACGACGGGTGAAGCGAATTCGTTCGGCCTCAAAGAGCGCATCTCGATCATCGAAGGTGTGATCGAGCGTGGCGTGCCTGCGGACACACTGATGCCGGGCACGGGGTGCTGTGCGGCGATCGATACCGTTAACCTGACCCAAGCCGCGCTCAATGCCGGCGCCAAGGGCGTTTTGATGCTGCCGCCATTCTTCTACAAGAACAACACGGACGAAGGGTTGTTCCAGGCCTATGCCCGCATCATCGATACCATCGCCGATGATCGGCTAAAGATTTATCTGTATCACTTCCCGCAGATGTCCGGCGTGCCGATCACCTATGGGGTCATCGAAAAGCTATTGAAAGCATACCCGGAAACCGTGGTCGGCATGAAAGACAGTTCCGGCGATCTGGAAAATATGGCCGGCGCTGCCGAACGCTTTCCAGGCTTCGCATGTTTTTCGGGCGCCGATAAATTGATGCTGCCGCTGATGCGCCGCGGCGGCGTCGGCTGCATCACCGCCGTTGCCAACGTGGGGTGTCACGTGGATGCAGAAGTGTATCGCCTCTATACCGAAAGCGGTGAAAGCGCGGCCCTCGAAGCAGCGCAGGAAAAACTGACGGCGCTGCAAACCACCCTTTCCGCATTCCCGTATTCCGCCGGGCTCAAGGCGCTGATGGCGCGCAACACCGGTAATGACGGCTGGCTCAACATCCGCCCACCGCTGGTACGATTACCGGATGCGGATCGGCAAAAGCTGTATGACAGCTTCGATGGCCTCGGCACGCCGATGCCGGCAGCCGCGTAAGGCGCCCGATGACGGCACGCAGGCGCAAGGAACTTAGCGTCGAGCTAGACGGTCGCGCCGTGCCCGTTGCCCTGCTCCGGAACCGCCAGGCCAGGCGGATGATCTTGCGCATCGATCCGAAGACTGAAGGCGTGAAGTTGACGCTGCCCTGGCATACGTCAGAAGCCGAAGGAATCGGCTTTGTGCAAAGTCAGACCGCATGGTTACGCCGTCGGCTCGCAAAGATTCCAGAGCGCGTACCGTTCGAAGACGGCCAAATAATTCCGATCCTCGGCATCAATCACGTCATCACCCACATGCCCGATGCACGGGGCGGGGTGTGGCTGGAAAATGAAAAAATATGCGTCACCGGTCAACTTGAACACATCTCGCGCCGTGTCGAAGATTGGCTGAAAAAAGAAGCCAAGCGGCGGTTAGCTGAACTGTCGGCAGAAAAAGCACTGCAAATCGACGTCACGATTGGACGCGTCACGGTGCGCGATACCACGTCGCGCTGGGGATCATGCGCGCACGACGGTTCACTGAATTATTCCTGGCGTTTGGTAATGGCGCCCGACTTCGTGTTCGATTTCATCACCGCCCACGAGGTCGCGCATGTGATTGAGCGAAACCACGGCCCAAATTTTCACCGCTTGGTTGATACGCTCACACCCCATGAAAAACAGGCCGAGGCATGGCTTAACGCATACGGCAGCAGCTTGCACCGGTACGGCTAAACCGCAGGGTCGCTGCGGCCGGCCAATCTGTTCGCGCCGGTGCGTGCGAACCGAAGCGTTTGCGTGCGGCGACGATTGCCGTTCATCGGACTCTCGGCCGCAGGCCGCACAATCGTCGCCTCATAGGTGTTGGCGCAAATAAGTCCATGATCGTTGGGCAAGATATCGTTCGGGAAATCCGAGGCCACGGCAAAATAAAAGAAATCACAGAAATCCAGGTATTCCGGCCACTTGTTGTCGGCCCGAAAATCTGCGAGCGAACTTTTCACCTCAACCACCACGAACCGCCCGTCACGGTCGAGTGCGGCAACGTCGACGCGGCGCCGACCGGTCAGCTTAAACTCGGTCAGCGGGGCATACCCCAGATCGCCCATCAGGCGGATGACACCTCGGGTGATATCATCAGCGGGGCTGCCGGGCAGCGGTCCTTGGCGGATGCGCACGTTTGATCTTCCTCGCATTTGCAATTGGCTTTAAGAATGCTAACAGATGCGTATGGCGCATGTACAAACCACTTTACGCATCAACACCACCGGCGAAGGTCTGTATGAATTCAGCCGTGACGCCATACGGTTTTGTGCTGAAAGCAGCGTCCGCGTCGGCGTTTTGACGGTGTTTTGTCGCCACACCTCGGCATCATTGACGATCCAGGAAAACGCCGACCCGGATGTCATTCGAGATCTCAACGATTTCTTCAAACGGATCGTTTCCGAAGACCCGTCATTGTACCGTCATACCGCCGAAGGCCCCGACGACATGCCGGCGCATATCCGAAGCGCGCTGACGGATGTATCCCTATCGATCCCCGTCAACGATGGAAAGCCAATGCTTGGCACATGGCAGGGACTCTATCTTTTTGAACACCGTACCCGCCCGCATCAACGCAACGTGGTGCTTCATCTGAGCGGCGACTAAACGCTTTCGATGACCACGCCGGCTTGCTTGGTGACGATACCGAACGCGATATAGCTATACGTCCAGCCATACCGGGCCACGGCTTCTTGAAACGCGCGGTGCTCGTCTTCGCGCCATGTCGGATTAACCAAATATTCGTCGAACACCAATACGGTGCCAGGCTGAATGCGTGGCGCCAAACCATTTAAGACGGTCACGGTGGACGCATAGATATCGCAATCAATATTGCAAAATCGGATGTCACCCGGATGCGCCGCCAAGAAATCCGCCAGCGTATCTTCAAATAAGCCAGGATGCAGGGTCACGTTGTCCAGCACTTCTGGCAACGCGCCTCCGGTTGAATACACCCCTTTGGGCTCGTCACCCCAGGCTGTGGGCAGGCCCTGAAAAGAATCAAATCCGTGCACCGGCGCCGACGTCAGCCCTGCAATGTGGCGAAGTGACATGCCGTGACGGACCCCGAACTCTAGGACCAAACCTGTTTCCGGCGCCGCATCAAACGCATGACGCAACAGCCGAAACGGATCGTGAATGATCTCACTCGCCAACGTGGAATTGGATTTGATGTAGGTCCAGCTGTCCAACCAAGCCGCAATCGTCGGATCTTCGGCGTTCATAGGTGCAAATAAAGGTTCCGCATCCGCGCCCGACATTTCGGACGCGACAGCATGATAGAACGCCGCCATAGCATGGTCGGGGGCAATCTGTATGGCGTCGGCAAGCGTATCTATTGCGGGCTGGAGATCGCCATCACGCATTAACGTCAGGCCCAAGTTGCACAACGCGTTCGCGTGTTCAGGCTCGACAACAAGGACCGCTTCAAAGGCGGCGACGGCGTCGGCATAACGTCCGGCCTCGCGGTGTGCATTGCCGCGATTATAATGTGCGTCGGCAAAACCCGGGACGAGGCGGCAGGCTTCGGCACACACCGTTGCGGCTTCGTCAAAAAGGCCCAACTCGGACAAAGTGGCACCTAAGTTTGACAGCGCCTGCACGAAATCGCCTTTCAGGGCAACGGCATCCCGATATGCCTTCACCGCACCCGACTTGTCCCCCGCCGCCCGAAGCGCGTTACCCAGATTAAAATGCAGATGCGCAGCATCTGGCAGCAGTTGAATCGCGCGCCGAAACGCGGCGGCGGCATCCTCAAAACGTTGCAGGCTTTGCAGGGCGGTGCCTTTGTTTGCGTGCGCATCGGCGACACGAGGCACATGGGCGATCACCTGCTCACTGAGCGCCAATGCATCTTCGGCGCGGCCCTGCTGCAAACGCAGTGTCGACAACAGATACAATGCATCGACGTGACCGGGTTCATCGGCAAGCACCGCAAAATAGCCCGCCTCCGCCGCCGCCAAGTCACCAGCTTGATGGCAGGAAAGCGCATCTTGCAGGCGCTGAGGCAGGGAATCGTTCGTCATGGCATAAGTATACCTAAGGATCTTCAATCTGCCGAGAGTGCGCTTGCCCCTGGCGGGCGAACTGGCGATGATCCGCGAATGGCAAAACGACGGCTTAAAAAATCAAGCGGACAGTTGGGCGGGCTGGAGAAAGCATTACGCGAAGGCCGACACGCCGACGCGTGGGCCGAAGCACGTAAACTTTTGGCTGGGCATAACCCCAACGCCATGACGCTGAATCTGGCGGGTATCGCGGCCTATCATGTGGGCGACGTTGAAACCGCACATGCGTTATTGCGGGATGCCGCAGCGGCGACGCGTCCAGAAGCACCGTTGTATGCAGAAATCCAAATGAACCTGGGCAACGTCTTAGCAGGCAGCAACGATGTCGAAGCCGCGCTTGCCGCCTATGACGCCGCCCACAATGCAAGCCCACGCTATGCTGAACCCGCCTATAATGCCGGCGTTCTTTTGATGCGGATCGGCGACCATGCGCAGGCAGCCATACGCTTTGAAGCGGCCCTTTCGCGTGATCCAGAACATGCACAAGCGGCTATCGGCTACAGCGAAGCGGCACGTTGTGCCGGCAACCTTGAAGCCGCAGCCGCTGCACTACAAACCTTGTTGGCCCGAGACAGCGGTAACGCGATTGCGTTGACGAATCTCGCCGCCGTGCTCAGCGCACAAGGACAGGACGCCGAAGCCCGCACCCTCGCCGAACGCGCTGCCGAGATCGACCCGGGGCTCGCCGCCGCGCACTACAATGCCGGCGTTGCAATGCAGTCATTGAACCAGCATGCAGACGCCGCCCAGCGCTTTCGCCGCACCTTGGCGCTTGAGCCTGGGCATGCCGCCGCCGCTCTGAACATGGGCGAAGCGTATCTGGCGTTGGGTGATACACCTGGGGCCGAACGCGCGTTCAATCGCGCCCTTGAAATTGATCCGACATTTGCGAAAGCAGCAATCAATCTGGCCGATATGGCGCTGCATGCGGGCCATGCAAAAACAACTGTGGCCGTCATAGACCGCTTCCTCACGCGCACGCCCGGGCATCCGAGCGCGCTTGCGTTCAAAGCGATTGCGCTTCGCGATGCAGGACAAATAAAAGACGCCCGCGCCCTCGATGATATGGACCGATTTATCATGACCCGGGATATCGTGGCGCCCGAAGGCTATGCAGATGTTGCGGCGTTCAACCGGGCCTTAGGCGAACACGTTCTGGCACACCCGACTCTGACGCCGTCACCGAAAGCGCATGCGACCCGGGCCGGGCGACATTCCGGGGAATTGCTGGACAGCGACACAGGTCCTTTTCAAGATTTTGCGGGCCTCATTATGGAGGCCTTTAATGCCTATCGCCGCCGCTTCACCGGCGAGGCCAGCCATCCGTTTTTAGATCAAATACCGGCAAACCCAAGGTTATCCGTGTGGGGGGTCGTGATGGAAGAAGGCGGCCATCAGGTCGCGCACATTCATCCGTCGGCATGGTTGTCCGGCGTATATTATGTGGACGTCCCGGACAGTGTCCGCGAAGACGACGAAACGCACGCAGGCTGGATCGAATTCGGTCGCGCGCCGGAAGATTTTCATTTTACGCACACACCGGAGGTGCGTTTGATTCATCCAAATGCCGGTAAAATGATTCTATTCCCAAGTCATTTTTATCATCGCACCGTCCCGCTTTCAGGTAAGAATCGCCGGATTTCCATCGCTTTCGACGTGATGCCTGCGGCAAGTACACTTGTGGAAAGCCCTTAGTTTACAGCGTCGACGCGACCTGAACCTTTCAGATATAAGCTCGCAACAAGGTTTCGAAACCGATTTGCCGAGACTGAATTAATGATCGAGCGCCGCCAGCACACCGGTGGCGCTCAAACTATTTTTACGGCATTATTTCGCTCAAATGTTGTTTTTTTATGGAGCCTAGCATGTCCGACGCCATTGAGATGATCATCGAGCCACGCCCTACCGACCTTGGTGATTTTTCCGTTCGCCGCGTTTTACCGTTTCGGGGCAAGCGCATGGTCGGCCCATTTGTTTTCTTTGATCATATGGGCCCGGCAGACTTTCCGCCCGGCGAAGGAATTGACGTGCGCCCGCACCCGCACATTGGGTTGGCCACGGTGACCTATTTATTTGAGGGCGAGATCATGCATCGGGATTCGCTGGGCGTGGAACAAGCGATTCGCCCCGGCGCCGTCAATTGGATGACCGCAGGCAGGGGCATCGTGCACTCGGAGCGCACCGGCGATGCGGAGCGCGCCCGCGCGTCAACGTTGCATGGCATCCAGGCCTGGGTTGCACTGCCAAAAACCCACGAAACGACTGAGCCTGCCTTCAAACACCATCCGTCCGACGCACTCCCGGAATTTGAGCGAGATGGGGTGTCCATGAAACTGATCGCCGGCACCGCATTCGGTTTAGAAGCAGATGTCGAGGTGCTTTGGCCAACGCTCTACATCGATATTAACGCCCCCGCCGACAGCACAATCCCCCTACCTGTCGAGCATGAAGAACGCGCCCTTTATATCGTCGACGGTGGCCTTGAAATCGACGACGCCGCTATCGCCCCGCTGACCATGGCTGTTCTCAAACCGGGCAGCACGCCAACCATCACAGCGATCAGCGATTCGCGCGTAATGCTATGCGGTGGCAAACCGATGGACGGCCCCAGAACCATCTGGTGGAACTTCGTTGCCTCTAATCCAGACCTGCTGGAGCAGGCGAAAATAGACTGGAAAACCGGCAAGTTCGCGAGCGTCCCCGGCGATGACGAGTTTATTCCTCTTCCCGAGAAATAATTCAGCCCCATCAGCATATGCGGTGCCTTGGAACCCAGGCAACGGTCCTCTATGCTCCGCCACAATCAGAATTTCTCGGCAAAGGATGAGGCATGGAAACCAGCGATCTCGAAAAATATGAACGCAAGGTCATAGTGCGGCGGCTCAGTGTATCGGATTATCCGGCCCTGCTGCGCGTGCAAACCGATGTGTTCAAAACCATCGAGCCCTGGACGCGACCGCAGTTCCTAAGCCAGTTACGCTCTTTTCCTGAAGGTCAACTTGGCGTTGAAGTCGATGGCGAGTTGGTGGCGATTTCATCATCTTTGCTGATTTCAGGCCATGTCGCATCAAGCCGACACGACTTTGATACCGTCACCGACGACGGCTTTATCCGCAATCACCGCAATGACGGCGAATATTTATACGGCATCGACATCGCCGTCGCGCGGGAGTTTCAAGGCTACAAGCTGGCGAGGCGCTTATACGAAGCGCGCAAAGAGCTTGTCGTCGACCAGAACCTCAAAGGGATCGTCATCGGCGGCCGCATTCCCGGTTACAAAGAACACGCCGACGAAATGACGGCTGACGAATACGTCGACAAAGTCGTCGCACGCGAATTGGATGATCCGGTTTTGGTCGCACAACTTGCCAACGGGTTCGAGATCATCCGCGTCATTCAGGGCTACCTCGAAGAAGACGAGGAAAGCTGCGGCAATGCGGTGCTGATGAATTGGAAAAATCCCGATTACAAGCCCGAGCACAGCAGCGGAAACCATCCGCCGTCAGCGCGGCTTTGCATCATCCAATACCAAATGCGCCGCGTTGAATCATTCGAGGTATTCAAGTCTCAATGCGAGTACTTCGTCGGCACGGCGTCGGAATACCGCTCTGACTTTGCCGTGTTTCCGGAGCTTCTGACCACGCAACTGTTTTCCATGTTGATCGCCGAGCGTCCAAAAGACGCCGCCCGCGCACTTGAGCAATTCACCAAGCCGTTCTTAGAAATGTTTACCGAACTCGCGATCCGCTACAACGTCAATATTATCGGCGGCTCGCACCTAACCGTCGAAGACGACAAGCTGTACAACGTGGCCTATCTTTTCCGCCGCGACGGCACCTTGGAAAAACAATACAAAATTCACGTCACGCCCAGCGAAACAAAATGGTGGGGTGTCACAGGGGGTGAGCGGGTTCAGGTCTTCGATACGGACCGGGGCAAGATCGCGATTTTGATCTGTTATGATATCGAGTTTCCGGAACTCGCACGTATCGCCGCCGAGAAAGGCGCCAACATCATTTTCGTGCCTTACAACACGGACATGCGATCCGGTCATCTGCGGGTCAGCTATTGTGCACACGCACGGGCTATCGAAAATCACGTGTACGTCGCTATCGCCGGTGCGTGCGGCAATTTACCGCATATTGAAACCGCAGAAATTCATTATGCCCAATCCGGTATTTATACGCCGTCGGATATCTCGTTCGACCGTGAAGGGATTGCAGCAGAATGTACGCCGAATGCCGAAATGGTGCTGATCCATGACCTGGATTTGGACAAGCTGTCGCACCACAAGCACTTCGGCACCGTCCGCAACTGGATTGACCGTCGCAAAGACCTGTATTCCGTCAACTACGACGACGGTACTGAAAAAATCAGGGTGTGACGACGTTCCTGGGCGCACCGGCGACATAGGCATCAATGTTGTCGATCAGTTGATCGGCCAAACCCTGTATCGCCTCGATTCCCGCCCACGCCATGTGCGGGGTGAGAATAAAGTCAGGGCGATCCATGATACTGAGAAACGGGTGATTGTCCGGAATAGGCTCAGTCGTCACGACGTCAAATCCGGCGCCACTGATTTTGCCGTCCTTAAGCGCTTTGACGAGGGCAACCTCGTCAACCAATCCGCCCCGCGCCGTATTGATGATTAACGGCTTTTTCTTCATCTGATCGAACTCGGCATCGCTTAATAAATTGCGCGTGCTGTCCATCAACGGGCAATGCAACGTGATGACGTCGCTTTCGGTCAAGATTTTTTCGAACGACGTGTACAGTGGCCCCATGCCGTCTGCGCCTTTGTAGGCGGAAAACCGGACCTCCATCCCAAATGCTTCGGCGCGCTTTGCAACGGCCTTGCCTAGCACACCATCTCCGATGATACCCAGCACTTTGCCTTCGAGGTTGAACACCGGGTAGTCGAAATAACAAAACTGCTCGGCTTCTTTCCAGCGTCCGGCAGCAATGGAATTATGGTAGGGACGAAGTGAGCGGCTGAGAGATAACATCAAACCCAAAGTGTGCTCGGGCACCGTCGCCATCGCATAGGCGCGAATATTGGACACCACGACCCCACGTTCACCACAGACTTTCAGATCAACGTTGTCCGTGCCGGTCGCGGCGATGGCGACCATTTTGAGATTTTTCATCTCGGCCAAAGCATCGGCACACAGCGGGACTTTATTGGTGATAACGATATCTGCGTCTTTGCAGCGCGCGGCGACCTCGTCGGATGCGGTACGATCATACGTATCCATGGTGTGCGGGAAATCAGGCACACGCACGGTGACGGCGTCAGGCATGGTATCGCGATCTAAAAAAACAATATGGCGTTGATGATCGTCGTTCATATTCCAGGCTTCCCGTCGTAAGGTGATCTAAGCAAAGCCTAAGGGGGCAGCCCCATCCCACGCAAGGGCAGACCGCCTGACGAAACTGAAACACCCGAGGAGAAACCCATGATTTACGATCACCGCACTTACAGCTGCCGCCCAGGCACCATCAAGAAGCAATTGGCAGTTTACGAAGCGCACGGCTATGTGCCGCAGACCCGCCATCTGGGCATGCCGTTGATGTACGCTGCGACCGAAACCGGTGATCCGAACACTTTTATCCATATCTGGTGCTACGAAGACGCGGCCGACCGCGCAATCAAGCGCGCCGCCATGCAGGCGGACCCGGAATGGCAGGAATTCCTCGAAATCAGTGCCGAGGCCGGCTATTTGGTTTCCCAGCGGAACGTCATCTTGATGCCTGCACCGTTTTTTAAAAAATAAGCCAAGCCCTTGATTTAAGTAATTAAATCCGCGGCCTTATAGAGGTTGGAGGAATTTATGACATATCGATGGCGGCATATCGCCGCATGCATGGCGCTCGGCGTCCTTGTGCTGGGCGGCGTTTCAGCTTGTTCGAGCAAGGACGAGCGCGACATCGTCGCCGCGTCACCGACCGCAATTACGATAACCTCAACACGCTTCACCGAACCGACAGACGTCGCGGTGGCCCATTGTAAAAAATTCGGTCGTAATGCGGTGTCGCGGGGTGGCATAAAACTCGGCTCGCCTGCCTATAAAATCATGTGGGGATTTGACTGCGTCGATCCTTAAGGTGTCTCTATGATCCGAGCCGTGCTGCGGGTCGTATGCTTATCAGGAGACGCTCAATTTTATGACCGACACGCCCCCCATCATCGTTTGCTTCCGAAACGATCTACGCATCACCGACAACCCGGCGCTTTTTGAAGCCTGCCGGTCCGGTCGACCCGTCGTTGCGCTTTACATCTTAGACGACGGCACCCCGGGCGAATGGAAACCCGGCGGCGCGGCCCGCTGGTGGCTTCACCACTCGTTGGCTGAACTCGAACAGCAGATTGCGAATCTTGGCGGCAAGCTCGTGCTGCGCCAGGGTGCAGCGGCGGATGTGTTAGATGAGGTGCTCAAAGACTCCGGCGCGGACTGCGTGCACTGGAACCGTTGTTACGAGCCCTATGCGATTGCGCGGGACACGGAAATTAAGGCGGCACTCACGGCGCGCGGCATTGACGTCAAAAGCTTCAACGGCGAACTTTTGTTTGAGCCTTGGACGATTGAGACCAAAGCCGGCGGGTTTTACAAAGTCTACACCCGATTTTGGCATGCGTGCCGCGACAAAGGGGACCCGGCACAGCCGCTGCCGGCGCCAAAGCACATAAAAACGCCATCGAAAAAAATCCCTGGCGATACGCTGGAAGATCTCGCATTGCTGCCGACCTCACCTGACTGGGCGGGTGGCCTGCGGGATCGTTGGACGCCCGGTGAGCGCGGCGCCATAGCGCGGTTGGACGCATTCTTAAACGTCATCGACGGCTATAACGACGGGCGAAATTTTCCGGCCACGCCGGCGACGTCAAACTTATCTGCGTTTCTGCACACCGGCGACATCAGTCCGCGCCAAATTTGGCACAAGACCCTAAAGGCGCACGGATGGACCAAGGCCAGCGAAGCGTTTTTGAAAGAGATCGTTTGGCGCGAGTTCGCCTATCATGTTTTTTATTATTTGCCCGAACTGCCGTCAGAACCGATGTACGAAAAGTTTGCAAGTTTCCCGTGGCAGCACGATGACGCCGCGTTAACGGCGTGGCAGCGGGGCCGCACCGGCTATCCCATGGTCGATGCCGGGATGCGTGAACTTTGGCAGACAGGGCACATGCACAATCGCGTGCGGATGATCACGGCGTCTTTCTTGGTCAAACATCTACTTCTGCCCTGGCAGCAAGGCGAAGCGTGGTTCTGGGATACGCTGGTCGATGCGGACTTGGCGGTAAATGCGTTCAGCTGGCAGTGGGTCGCAGGCTGCGGCGCCGATGCGGCACCGTATTTCCGTATCTTCAATCCGATTACGCAAGGATCAAAGTTTGATCCGAACGGCGAATATATCCGCGCCTACGTGCCCGAAATCGCCGCGCTTCCGGACAAGCATCTATTCACACCGTGGGAAGCACCGGATGACGTTTTACATGACGCCGACGTGCGCTTGGGCAAAACCTACCCCCGCCCGATCATTGATCACAAAAAAGCCCGCGAGCGTGCATTGAGCGCGTTTAAGGCCTTGCCCAGCGCGACCGACACGTAAGCTTTACCCGGACATCCACCAACGCGCCACCTCAGCCAAAGCCAACCCCCAACCGAGCAGAGTCAGCGCCAAGGCCGTCAACGGCTGCGCACGGACCCGGGCGAACGGTTTCGGGCGTGTTTGGGGCAGGGCTTCTTGCCCGAGTAACTCGCCACGGCGACGGCGGATGGTTTGCATGGCTTCACGCTCAACCTCTTCAAAGCCTTCACGCAACGCCAAGAATTCGCGATAAAACGGCACAACGATCCCTAAGAACAAAACCGCCTCGGCGCTGAGCGCAAACCACGGGATATAGCCGGCCTTGAACACATCGACCAACAAAATGCCGACCGCGACGAATCCGACGCCGTTGATCCCGATCAACGTGTGCACCAATCGCCGCCGCCGGGTCCTGTCCATCCGCTTACCCCGCTTTTTGCAGTACCAACGTCGCCCAGCCGTCTTGGTGCCAAATTTCTTGCAGGCGGAACCCGCGCGCCCGGTGATGCTGTGCGACCCAGGCAACGTCGCGCTCCATCAAGCCGGAAAGCACGATATGCCCACCGGGCTGCATCGCCCGGGCCGTATCGCCGGCCATGCCGATCAACGGGCGTGCCAACACGTTGGCAACGATGATGTCGAACGGCGCAAACCGATTTATCGCAGAATTTCGATAACCGACACTGCGCACAATCGTCACGCCGGGGCCGATTTGATTGAGCCGCGCGTTCAACTTAGCAACGCGCACGGCTTCCGGGTCAATATCCACGGCCAACACCCGCGCCGGCCACAAATGCCTGGCCGCGAACGCCAACAGGCCGGTGCCACACCCAAGGTCTAAAATCGTCTGCGCCGTGCGAAACTTCGCCAATGCTTGCAGCGCCAGCAAACACGTTGCCGTCGTCGGATGCGTGCCCGATCCAAACGCGGTG